>OJME01001582.1_pt1 | contig 17781 bp, 16 predicted proteins | sample 1597151 | NCBI WGS metagenome assembly OJME01 (sample SAMEA2452118, study PRJEB22498) | human gut metagenome | biome: human feces; feature: human gut; material: feces | place: Australia | collected 2012
ACGGTAATGAGCGCGGTGTAGGAGAAGGCGTAAGAAACTGCGGTGTTAAGAGAGAAGAACTTTTCGTAGTATCTAAGGTTGCAGCAGAGCATAAGACATATGAAGCGGCTATGACAGGAATTAATGAAACACTTGAAAAGATGGGACTTGATTATCTTGATATGATGATTATTCATTCACCTCAGCCTTGGGTAGAAGTAAACCAGAGTGATGACAGATATGTTGAAGGAAACAGAGAGGCATGGAGAGCACTTGAGGATGCTTATAAAGCAGGAAAGTTAAAGGCTATTGGTGTTTCTAACTTTAAGCAGGAAGATATTGAGAGTCTCTTGGAAACAGCTACAGTTAAGCCTATGGTTAACCAGATACTTCTTCATATCAGCAACACACCAATAGAGCTTGTGGAGTACTGCCAGAAGAATGGAATAGCAGTTGAGGCATATTCACCTATCGCACATGGTGAAATACTTAACCAGCCAGAGATTAAGGCAATAGCTGATAAGTATGGTGTTACAGTTCCACAGCTCTGCATAAGATATACACTCCAGCTTGGAGCAATATCACTTCCAAAGACAGCTAATCCAGAGCATATGAAGAGCAACTCAGAGGTTAACTTTGAAATAAGCGCAGAAGATATGGAAGTACTTAAGAAATTTAAGAAGATTGAAGATTATGGCGAAAGCAGCGGCTTCCCTGTATATGGTGGAAAGCTTTAATCATATGAATGAAAAAGCACAGAAAAGATGATTAGTATGGACTTAAGAGTTTTACGGTATTTTTTGACGGTAGCAAAGGAACAGAACTTTACACGCGCCGCAGAACAGCTTCACATAACACAGCCTACGCTATCAAGACAGCTTGCGGCTTTTGAACAGGAACTTGGTGTATCTTTATTTGACAGAACAGGAAAAACAATAACACTTACAAGTGAAGGTATCCTGTTAAAGAGAAGAGCGCTTGAAATGCTTGATATTGAGGAGCGTACACTTGAAGAGCTGAAACCATCTAAAGAACGTATAGAAGGAAAGGTTACGGTTGGCTGTGGAGAGTTTATGGCTGTAGAAATGCTTGCAGAAATATGTAAGAGTTTTAAAGAAAAGTATCCACTAGTCCAGATTGCAATTCATACAGCGACAGCAGATACCGTGTATGAAATGTTACATAAAGGACTTGTGGATGTCGGGATGTTTCTTGAGCCTGTGGATACAGAGGGACTTGACTATATAAGAATAAAGGACAGTGATGTGTGGGTTGTCGGTATGAAGCCGGACGACCCGCTTGCAGCCAAAGAAGTTATAGAAAAGTCTGATATAATTGATAAACCGCTCATACTTCCGGAGCGCCTTAGTGTCCAGAGTGAGCTTGCTAATTGGTTTGGAAAAGACTTTAACAAGTTAAACATATCATTTATAAGTAATCTTGGAACTAATGCGGCGATAATGGTATCGGCAGGGCTTGGTTATTCAATATCCATAAGAGGCGCAGGCAGGTATTGGAGAAATAATGTACTTGTACAGAAGGAGCTGTCACCGGGAATATCTTCTAACACGGTAATAGCATGGCGTAGAAATATTCCAACCTCTATTGTAATGGAGAAGTTTATTAAAGAAATTCAATCCTACACCAGTAAGTAAAAGACTATGTGTCAAAAGCATTTAAACAGATACATTATAGGTATTAGACATAATAAACCTGAAAGAGATAGAATGATTTTATAAGGAAAAAGTGTCAGCTTTATTCCAGTCAATTATTTGTGATAGGAGATGTAAGTATATATGAGTAAAAAATTGGTAGCGTACTTCAGCGCAAGCGGCAATACTAAAGAAGCGGCAGAAACAATAGCTAAGGCAGCAGGCGCGGACATATGTGAGATTACGCCTAAGGTAAGATATACAAAGGCAGACCTTAACTGGATGGATAAGAAGTCAAGAAGCAGTGTTGAAAGTAATAATAAGAGCTTTCGACCAGAGATTATTAAAAATGATATTGATATGGGTCAATATGATGAAGTAATTATCGGTTTTCCTATCTGGTGGTATGTTGCACCAACTATTGTTAATACATTTCTTGAAGCATATGACTTTGCAGGAAAGAAGATAGTATTATTTGCAACATCAGGCGGAAGTGGTTTCGGAAATACAGTTAAAGAATTACAGCCATCGGCACCGGATGCAGTTATAACAGAAGGAAAACTGCTTAATGGAATGTCTAAGCAGGAAATTGTTGCATGGGCTGAAAGTTTATAATAGGAAACTGGTATAAAAAATATAAATATAAAAGGCGGGTGCAATATAATGAAAAAAATAGTACAGACAGCAGGAAGAACAGCACTTAATGAATTTGCTCCAGAATTCGCACATTTTAATGATGATGTGCTTTTCGGAGAAAACTGGAATAATCAGGATATTGATGTAAAGATAAGAAGTATCATAACAGTAGTAGCACTTATGTCTATGGGTATTACAGATTCTTCACTCAAGTTTCATCTTCAGAATGCTAAGGCACACGGCGTAACACAGAAGGAAATAGCAGCAGTTATAACACACACAGCTTTTTATGCAGGCTGGCCAAAGGCGTGGCAGTATTTAATCTTGCAAAGGAAGTATGGGAAGTGGCAGAGGGTGACCTTCCATATGATGATGAAGAAATGAGAGCACATGCAAAGCAGATGGTATTTCCTATCGGAGCACCTAACGATGGTTTTGCACAGTACTTTAACGGAAAGAGTTTTCTTGCACCAGTTTCTACAAGTCAGGTAGGTATATTCAATGTAACATTTGAACCAGCATGTAGAAATAACTGGCATATTCACCACGCAAAGAGCGGTGGAGGACAAATTCTCGTATGTGTAGCCGGACGTGGTTACTATCAGGAGGAAGGAAAGGAAGCTATAGAATTAAAGCCGGGCGACTGCATTAATATTCCAGCAGAAGTTAAGCACTGGCATGGTGCAGCACCAGATAGCTGGTTTTCACATCTGGCTGTTGAGGTACCGGGTGAGGAAACATCGAACGAATGGTGTGAGCCTGTTACAGATGAAGAGTATGGCAAGTTAAAGTAATAAAACAGCATATTAAGAAATAAGCGGTATTTCATGACTTTTATGGTCTTAGAAATACCGCTTTTATATTATACATTTTAATGTAATATTAAATGTCTGGGTCAAAAAGTAAAAATCTGTATCTTAATAAACACAGCAGGCAGATATTACATTTACCTGAATGTAGAACTATTAAGTCTTACACTCCGATAACTCCCGCAAAGCCACATATAAGCACGATTATACCCAGTACAATTCTGTACCATCCAAATACCTTGAAGTCGTGCTTTTTGATGTATCCCATAAGGAACTTGATAACTACTAAAGATACAACAAATGCTACAACCATACCAACGATAAGAATAGTACATTCCATAGATGTCATAGAGTTATGCATAAGGAACTTTACGCCTTTAAGAAGGCTTGCGCCAAACATAACAGGAACAGCAAGGAAGAAAGTGTATTCAGCAGCTACTGTTCTTGAAACACCGAGGATAAGAGCACCAACTATAGTTGCACCAGAACGTGAAGTTCCTGGGAATATAGCAGCTATAAGCTGGAAAAGTCCGATATAGAAAGCAAGCTTATAAGTAATTCCTGTAAGGTTACGTACTTTAGGCTTCTTTCCGTGGTGCATAGTTTCAACGATGATAAATGCAACACCAAAGATTATAAGCATAATAGCAACAGTTGTGTAGTTGTAGAATAAGGCTTCAAGCTGTTCATCAAAAAGTATACCAACTATAGCGGCTGGAACACATGATACAAGAATGTGAAACCATAACTTGAATATATCCCACTTTACATAAGCACCGGCACCACTTTCAGCAAGTGGTTCTTTGTTGTTTTTCTTTCCAAAAGGCCATAATTGATGCCAGAAAAGAATAACTACAGCAAGGATAGCACCAAGCTGGATAACTACTTCAAACATACTGTAAAATGCTTCAGATACTTTAAGTGGCATAATTTCATTAAGCAGAATCATATGTCCTGTACTGCTTATAGGGAGCCACTCTGTAATACCTTCTACGATACCGAAAAGCACCGCTTTTAAAATCTCTAACATTATTCCTCCATTCAGATGCGGATTATTCTATTCTTATGTATATTCCGCTATAGTCACATTTTATTATAGAAAAAACATTCCTGCCTGAAAAATATAACATTAAAATACTAAAAAGCAAAAATATATTTCTACATGACTACACGTTATTTTCGCATTGAAATGCGGGTGTGTCAACAACAGAATTATAGAATTTTCTTATTATTTATGTAATGTTGATAATTTTACTAGTCCTTTAGATGATATTTACGTTAATCATAGAGATTATTAATGAGAACTTAAATATAAAATTCATAGACTTATCATAAAATTATGCTATACTTACAAAATAATAAGGCTATGTAATCTTTTAAGACATTTAACCCTGACAATATTAAATATGTATAACAGATGAGGAGAAACTATGGAAGTATACTTAAAACCAATAATATCAGCATGCTATATATTCCCAATACTTGCAATTATATTTACGATACCATATATATTATATGAATATCATAAATATGGTTCGCTTCTTGTTCTAAGAACAGGGATAGTGTATACATTTATATTCTATATGCTTACATCTTTTTTTATGACGGTTCTGCCTCTTCCACCAAGGGAGTCGGTAACACCTAATACTGCAAGTATGCTGCTTGTGCCATTTGATGCTGTAAGAAGAACTATTGCTACATCAGGAATAGTTTTTTCAGAGCCATCAACATATATTAATTTGTTGAAAAATTCAGAGTTCTGGCAGATAGTATTTAATATATTGCTGCTTGTGCCATTCGGAGTTTATTTAAGATATTATTTCAAAAGACCATGGTGGCAGGTGCTCATATTTTCGTTCCTTTACAGCCTGTTCTTTGAGCTTACACAGTTATCAGGTTTATATGGAATATACAAATATCCGTATAGATTTTTTGATGTGGACGACCTTATATGTAACACATCAGGAGGAGTCCTTGGATATATCATAACACCGTTATTTGTGTTTATGATGCCAGACAGGGACAAGCTGGATGAGATAGCTTATAAGAAGGGCCGTGTAGTATCAGAATTCAGACGTGGAATAGCGTGGTGTATAGATATGTTCATAGTCATAATACCGGCTGTTGTGTATATTCTGTTTAATAACAAGAAGATATCAGTATTTATATATGACATCAGGTATACTGCTGCATTAAGTGCTTATATAGCATTTATATTTATATTGGTGACAGCTATAAGTAATGGTCGTACATTAGGTAAAGCACTTGTCAATATCCAGATTGTAAGTTCAGAGAATAAAGGTAAAGCTGGTATATTAAGGCTGGCTGCAAGATATATAATACTGTATGTTGTGGGGATGCCTTCAGTTGCATATGCATATTATATATACCGTTATATACAGACTGCGGGGTTATATAAAGGTGAATGGAAATATTATGCTTTTGTAGTCTGCATGGCAATATGTGTGATAATAGCAGTTTATATGGAAATCGACCTTTTGCTGTGTCTTCTTAGTGCTACAAGAAATATGTTGTATGACAGAATAACTAAACTGACACATATAAGTCTTGCAGGACGTGATTATATAGCAGGTGATGATGCTCCAGATGTTAATATGGTAGATAAAAATGCAGCTATAAGAGCTAAAAATACGGAAGATGAAATAGACAACAGCGTACTGAATAGAGCAGATGATAACAATATGGATAAGAAAAACAACAATAAAACTGTTAACGAACAAAACAAAGCTGATATTGGAAGAAAAACGGAATCTATAAATAAAAATAATATAAAAGATACAAAAGCTTCTGATACTGTAAAATGGAGGAATACAGCTTCTGATAGTACAGAAGAATATATAGATGAATATAAGATTAATCTGGATAATATTGAATTAGATAATATTGATACGGATTATGTTGATGTTGATAAGGTTAATGAACTGCTGGCAGAAGAATCAGATGTGTGATTATAAGAGAAAATAAACAAAAAAATATATGTAAAATGCTAATAAATGTGTAATTATTGATATTTATTATCATTAAGTTATATGTTAACATATGTATTAAAGATGTGAGTAAATATAGAAATGAAAATGACATAAGAAAGCATCCGTACCAAATACGGGGGTTATACATATGACTATTAAAGATATGAAAACAGGTCAGACTGCCACAATTCTTAAAGTAGGTGGTGAGTCTGCACTAAGACAGCATTTTCTTGATATGGGACTTATACAGGGGGCAGAAGTAACTGTTATAAAGTATGCACCTATGGGAGATCCTGTCGAGTTAAGAATTCATGGATATGAACTAACGATAAGACTTGCAGATGCAGCACAGATAGAAGTAAGCTCTATACATAGTGATGAGCCTTATTCGGTTAATAAAACTGCAGTTAATAGTGTATCAGAAAGCACTAATTGTAATGATGATGAAGTAGCTTCTGACAAAAATGCAGATAAAAACAGATTATCATCAATAAGAGAAAGACATGCAAAGGATAAAAGAAAAAAAACAGATAAGACAGGTGACAGGCATATAAAAACTGAGCATCCCGGTTTGGGCGAGGGAGGACGTTTCCATGATAAGGAAAACGAGCATCCACTTCCTGATAATGTGACACTTACATTTGCACTTGTAGGAAATCAGAATTGCGGTAAAACAACTCTTTTCAATGTGTTGACGGGTTCTAACCAGCATATTGGTAATTTCCCTGGTGTAACAGTTGATAGAAAGGATGGTGTTATAAAGGGTCATCCTGAGACACTTATAACTGATTTGCCGGGTATATATTCAATGTCACCATATAGTAGTGAAGAGATTGTAACAAGACGGTTCCTTCTTGATGATAAGCCTAAGGGAATTATTAATATACTTGATGCAACTAATATAGAGCGTAATCTTTATCTTACCATGCAGCTTATGGAGCTTAATATTCCTATGGTAGTGGCACTTAATATGATGGATGAGATAAGAGTTAATGGTGGCTCAATAAGAATTAATGAACTTGAACGCCAGTTAGGTGTTCCTGTTATACCTATATCAGCGGCTAAGGGAGAAGGCATAGGTGAACTTGTAGAGCATGCAATTCATGTGGCAAAATATCAGGAAAAGCCAGAAATAATGGATTTCTGTCCGGAAGACAGTGCTATACACAGATGTATACATGGAATTATGGCTCTTATAAGTGACCATGCCGACAAGGCTGGATATCCAGAACGTTTTGCAGCATCCAAGGTTGTCGAGGGTGATGCAATAGTGCTAAAGAATCTTGAACTTGAACAGAACGAGAAAGAGATGATAGAGCATATCATACTCCAGATGGAGGAAGAGTGTGGTATGGATAGAGCTTCTGCCATAGCTGATATGAGATTTGGCTATATAGAAAAAGTATGTAAAGATACGGTGGTCAAGCCAAGAGAGAGTAAAGAAAGAATAAGAAGCCGCAGGATAGATAAGGTATTAACAGGCAAATATACTGGTATACCTGCATTTATAGCGATTATGGCACTTGTGTTTTATCTTACCTTTAATGTTATAGGTTCATGGTTATCGGGTATACTTGATATAGGAATAAATGCGCTGACAGGCATAATAGATAATGCACTTACAGCCATGAATGTCAATTCAGTGTTACATGCACTCATTATTGATGGTATATTTAATGGTGTGGGAAGCGTACTTAGTTTCCTTCCTGTAATTGTTACACTGTTTTTCTTCTTATCAATACTTGAAGACAGTGGTTATATGGCAAGAGTAGCATTTATTATGGATAAGTTGTTACGTAAGCTTGGATTATCCGGAAGAAGTATAGTACCAATGCTTATAGGATTCGGATGTAGTGTTCCTGGTGTTATGGCCAGCCGTACACTTTCATCAGACAGAGATAGAAAAATGACAATTCTGCTTACACCTTTTATGAGCTGTTCAGCTAAGGTGCCTATATATGCATTTTTCTCAGCTGCATTTTTCCCAAAGCATGCGGCACTGGTTATGATAGGACTGTATTTTACAGGTATAGTTATAGGTATTATTATGTCACTTATATTTAAGAAGACACTGTTTAAGGGAGAGCCGGTACCTTTTGTTATGGAGCTTCCTAACTACAGAATGCCAGGTGCCAAGAATGTTATGCAGTTACTCTGGGAGAAGGCAAAGGACTTTTTACAGAAGGCATTTTCTATTATATTTATTGCAACAATTCTTATATGGTTTTTACAGAATTTCGATATAAGACTCAACGTTGTTACTGATTCAAAGGATAGTATTCTTGCTGCAATAGCAAGCTTGATATCACCTATATTCAGCCCACTTGGATTCGGTGACTGGAGAATAGCAACCGCTGTTTTAACAGGTGTTATGGCTAAGGAAAGTGTTGTATCAACAATATCAATACTTTTCGGAAGCACAGCAGAAATACTGGCAGCAGTAACACCAGCAGGAGTTATGGCATTCCTTGTATTCTGCTTGTTGTATACACCATGTATAGCAGCAATTGCATCTATTAAGAGAGAGCTTGGCAGTAAATATGCAGCAGGGGTAGTAGTTATGCAGTGCTGCATAGCATGGATAGCAGCATTCATTACTCATACAATATTTATGATGGTGTAATGAGCGCAAAAGAAAAATCAATGTTTTTAAATAAAAACATTGTCAGCAAACATTATTGATGATATTATATCAACAATACGTAAAACATAAATCCCCTGAGGGAGTAGTCGGCATACATGTATCTGTATTATGAATATAGCTGTATTTTAAGTAAGAATATATGGTTATAATATGGATACACACTGATATGCAGTTATATCGACATAATGGTTAATACAATATAATTATTAACCCGGTATTACTTTAAATGATGAGACTCAAGGACAGTAATGGAGCAATTCCTACTGTCCTTGAGTTTTTTTTACGCGAGTAACGATGAGAATGAAAAAACATATGAACAATTATTCTGCTTGCAGAAATAATTGAGAAAATGGTTTTTTATTCGAAGAGCACCGCGATAGCGAAAGAAGCGAAGCATCTTGAGCTTATCGTTACGAGCGAAGAGTAACGATGAGAATGAAAAAATATATGAACAATTATCCTGCTTGCAGAAATAATTGAGAAAATGGTTTTTCATTCGAGGAGCACCGCGATAGCGAAAGAAGCGAAGCATCTTGAGCTTATCGTTGCGAGCGAAGAGTAACGATGAATTAGGGGAATTACAGGAAGAGGAGCACATTATGAACATTTTTGAATTATTTGTTTTAGCCATTGGTCTTTCGATGGATGCCTTTGCAGTATCAATATGTAAAGGTTTATCACTTGGTAAGATTAAAGTGAAGCATATGTGTATAGCTGGTTTGTGGTTTGGTGGATTTCAGGCACTTATGCCACTCATAGGTTATTATCTTGGCAGTTTTTTTGCGGATATGATAACCAAGTATTCACACTGGATAGCATTTATACTTCTCTTATTTATCGGTGGTAATATGATTAAGGAATCATTTGGTGAAGAGGAAAAAGTCAATGATGATATGGGCGTTAAAAGTATGTTTTTACTTGCTATAGCTACAAGTATTGATGCACTTGCAGTCGGTGTATCACTTGCGTTTCTTAAGGTTAATATAATTCCAGCCGTATCATTTATCGGATGCATTACTTTCGTCTGTTCAGCAGCAGGTGTCAAGATAGGCAGCTTATTTGGTGATAAGTATCAGTCTAAGGCAGAGTTGTGTGGTGGTATAATACTTATACTGATAGGAGTTAAAATTCTTCTTGATGGATTGGGAATATTATAGTTATAATTGATGGTGTATAATTAAGCAGCTGATATGTATGATAATATTAATACTATGTGTGCAATGTTTTAAATATGTTCATTTATAGATTAATATTTTTTGGTTATGACAATGCAATTTGATATTAAATACAGTTGTTGCAATTTACATGTAAATAGTTAGTCAGTAAAAAATATAAAATGCAGAATAAATGCATTTGGAAAGAGGTTTTAATGAAAGATATTTTAGTAGCGTTAGTATTACTTGTTATTGGTTTCGTACTTCTTATAAAGGGTGCAGACTTTTTCGTTGATGGCAGTTCATCAGTTGCCAAAAGATTAAGAGTTCCATCTATGATTATCGGACTTACAATCGTTGCTATGGGTACTAGCCTTCCAGAGTGTGCTGTAAGTGTTACAGCATCAATCAGCAACAATAATGCACTTGCGGTAAGTAATGTTGTAGGTTCTAATATATTTAATCTTATGGTTGTGTGTGGAGTATGTACTTTATTCGTGCCACTTGCGGTATCAGCAGATACATTAAAGAAAGAATTTCCATTTTCGATATTATGTGCGATACTTCTTGTTATATTTGGAAAAGTTGGTATGCTTCTTGGAAGAGCAGACGGAATAATATTCCTTGTATTATTTGCTGCATACCTTGGCTGGATGATTAAGTCAGCGCTCAGCGCAAGAAATTCAACACTCAGTGTTGAGATTGCAGAAGAGACGGACGAGGAAATAAAGATATTACCTGTATGGCAGTGTATCGTGTATATAATAGGCGGTGCAGTGGCTATAAAGTTCGGTGGTGACTTTGTTGTAAATGGAGCTTCAACAATAGCTTCAAGTCTTGGATTAAGCCAGAATCTTATCGGACTTACAATCGTTGCACTTGGAACAAGCCTTCCTGAGCTTGTAACATCTATCGTTGCAGCTAAGAAGGACGAGGTTGATATGGCACTTGGAAATGTAATCGGTTCTAACATATTTAATATTCTTCTTGTACTTGGTGTAGCTGGTGCCATAAGTCCTGTTATATTTATATCAGAAAATATTATTGATATAGTTATACTTATTATTATGAGTGCAGTTGTATGGGCATTTGCATGGTCTAAGAAGAAGCTTGTAAGATGGCATGGTGTTGTTATGCTTGTATCATATGTGGTTTATCTTGCCTATATCTGTATCCGTTAAGTTAAGCATGAATAACTGGTGCAAAGAAAGTTAAGCAAAAATATTGTAAAATAGTCAGTTTACGTCAGATATACAATATTTTATAATAATAAACGGCAATCCTGCTTTCGTATATTATTATACGTAGGAGAGAGTATGAGCGGATATGGGTGCATGTAAGTTACTTGTTAAGGAAAATGAGGGAATTCTTGTGTGTGGAAATAACACGAGAGTAGTAAGAATAAGAGTCAGGGATATTAATTATATAAGTTGTGACAACAGGATTATTACAATTCATACCGATAGTTTTCAGGATAGTTTTTATGGGAAAATTGGCGAAGTATATGATGTGTTGAAACAATGCGGTTTTGAGTACATTAATGAATCAGAAATAGTTAATATTATGAAGATAAGAAGAATGCACACTAATTATATTGTGCTATGCGAAGAAACTGAACTTATATGCAGCAAGAATTATAAGCATAGAGTAAGGGAACTTATATGGAATTAAGTTAGTGACGGACTGTTGCAGGTTTATATAGACATCGGTTACAGTCATATACAGCAACGTGAATATCAGAGCTGGTACAAGCCCTGTCATATGTGTTTGGCATATGGCGGGGCTTTCTCCTATATAGCGGTGGTATGTGAAGTAAGCTTACATATTATAATTTTGTTAATAAGCTTATTCATATATAGCTGATATCTGGTGAAGTATCAGTTATGAGCTATAGTAAACATTTATAATCATGAAATTTTTAATAAAATTTACAATAATAGTAAATTTTGACATATGTATAAGAAAAGTGTTAGAATATTTTAATATCAAATGTGAGATAAATAATAAAGAAGTAGTATTAACTATATTTATGATATAGTTAATCTGCTTGGAAAGAAGAGGAATATAATGCAGACATATACTGTATCGCAGTGGTTGTTATTCTTTTTTATATATTGTTTTATGGGCTGGGTATGGGAGAGCTGTTATGTGTCTGCCAAGTCAGGAAAGTGGGTCAACAGAGGATTCCTGCATGGGCCTGCACTTCCTATATATGGTTCAGGTGCTATAGTAATACTTGTAAGTACAATAGGTGTAAGGGACTCAATTCCACTTATATTCCTGTTGGGAATGTTATCATCAACGATACTTGAGTTTGTTACAGGATATTGCATGGAGCGTATGTTTGGAGTAAGATACTGGGATTATAGTAAGAAACCTTTCAATCTTATGGGACATATATGTCTTTTTTCTTCAGTAGGATGGGGTATATTCTCAGTACTTCTTGTAAGAATTGTACACAGGCCTATAGAGGGTCTGGTGTGTATGATTCCGATAACAATATCAGATATTATTGCGTTTGTAGTAGCTATTGCTATGACAGTAGACTTCACCCAGTCATTCAATGAAGCTATGGATCTTAAAGCAACTATTGAAAGAATTGCGAACAGTAACCAGCAGATTAAAACAATCGCTAAAAGAATTGAGATTGCAAGTGCATTTGCAGAAGATGATTACAATAAGATGAAAGAAAAGCTGGCAGAAGGAAAAGCAACAGTTATGAATAATGTAAGCAAGGCTAAAGGAAGACTTACATTTGAAAAGAATATGAATGAGAGAAAAGGAATTAAGCTTGCTACGTTACAGAAGATGAGTGAAGCTGTTGTTGAAGGATTTAAGAATAAGCTTATGGATGAAGGGGCTGCTAACCAGTTATTAGAAACTCTTGAAAATGAAAAGGTCAACCTTAAGACTGACCACAATAAGAGCTACAAGAGTGTGTTCAGAATGGTTAAGCGTAATCCGGGAGCAGTTTCAAGAAAACATTCTGCCGAATTAGATGAGATTAAAAAGCTTATTAAATAATACACCACTTAAGACATATTTATAACGCAAAATGTGTGTATTATTTAACGCAAATGAAATGAGCTGTATAAGTAACGATTATGGAGTGTAATAGGTATGGAAAGAATTGTATTATACAATGTAAAACATTCTGAAAACATTATAAAAAGTGCATCGAATATGCGTATTAAAAGCATAGTTTTAAGTGAGGATATGACATCTAAGACCTTAAAGGATGTACTTGACAGTGCTAAAGATTACAAGTCAGGCGATGATATTTTTTATAATGAAGCTAAGGCTGGCATAGTTATATTCTGTAATGTGACAGACAAGCATATGGACAAGCTGTTGTTTGAGTTAAGAAATGGCAGCAGCAAGGCAGATTATAAGGCTGTGCAGACAAAGACAAACAGTCAGTGGACTATTACAAGAATACTTGCCCAGATGGAAAGGGAGAGTATGGAATATCGTAGAAGTCTTTCAGCGGTGAGAACATAAAGGTATATATTTGTAAGCATACATAGGATTAGTGTATAGCGCACCATACACCAGTCCATTATAAGTAAAATGTGCGCAGAAATGAGGATTATTATGGATATTATACATGTAACAGCAGAAACATTTGAACAGGAAGTGCTTAAGTCAGACAAGCCTGTACTTGTTGACTTCTGGGCAACATGGTGCGGACCATGCCAGATGTTAGGTCCGGTACTTGAAGAAGTGGCAGCAGAACAGGACAAGGTTAAGATATGCAAGATAGACACAGATAAGGAAATGGCTCTTGCATTAAAGTATAATGTTGCTTCTATTCCGACATTACTTTTATTCAAAAATGGTGAGGTTGCAGATACAAGCATTGGTTTTATAGGTAAAGAACAGGTTAAGCAGTTTATTGCACAGTAAGATTATTAAGAGGTGAAAAGCAGTGAGAGAATTATATCTTGAATGTTATTCTGGCATAAGTGGAGATATGTCTGTTGCAGCACTTCTTGATATAGGTGCCAGTGAAGAACATCTAAGGAAAACACTTAAGACAATGCCCTTAAGTGGTTACAGTATAGAGATTACAAGAGTTAAGAAAAGTGGTATAGATGCATGTGATTTTAATGTAATACTTGATAAGGATAATCACGACCACGATATGGAGTATCTGCATGGTCATAGCCATAAGGACAAAGGTGAAACTGTAGATAATAAAACAGATACAGATAATAAGCATATATCAGAAAATGCAGTGACAGATACAGCAGAAAATGAAGAGCATCACCATCATCATAATCACGATGATGAACATAGTCATCACCATAGTCACGAGCACAGAGGTCTTGCAGAAATTAATGATATAATTGATAAGACTGAACTTACAGTCGGTGCGCGTGAACTTGCCAAAGATATATTTCTTATTCTTGCAAAAGCAGAGGCAAAGACCCATGCAACAGATATAGAAAATGTACATTTCCATGAGGTCGGGGCAGTTGACTCCATAGTGGATATAGTTGCATTTGCAGTGTGCTTTGATGAACTTAAAATAGACAGAGTATATGTTCCATTCTTATGCGAAGGTTTCGGAACGATAAGATGTCAGCATGGTGTCATACCGGTGCCGGTTCCAGCGGTAAGTAATATTGTAGCAGAGCATAATATTGTACTGAGCCACACACATATCAAGGGTGAGCTTGTAACACCTACAGGTGCAGCAATAGTGGCAGCAGTAAGAACAGATACAGATATTCCATCTAAGTATATGATTGAAAAGGTGGGATATGGAGCAGGTAAAAGAGAGTATGAAGTTCCAAGTATGTTAAGGGCTATGCTTATAGATAGTGAGCATCATAATGTGAAAGATTTATCAGATACACAGATAAAGGACTGTATATATAAGCTGGAAACAGATATAGACGACTGTACATCAGAGGTTCTTGGGTACACTATGGAGCTTCTCTATGAAGCAGGTGCAAGAGAAGTACACTATATTCCAATATATATGAAGAAGAACAGACCAGCCTACGAGCTTGTTGTAATATGCGGACAGGCTGATATAGATAAGCTTCAGAATATTATATTCAGACAGACTACAACTATAGGAATAAGGCGTACAGCCATGGAAAGAACCATACTTAAAAGACATATGGAAAAGGCAGTAACACCATATGGCGAAGTTGATATAAAGGTATGTGAGCTTCCAGATGGAGGAACGAAACGCTATCCAGAATATGAAAGCGTGAAAAAGTTATGTGAGACTCAGAATGTAAGTTATATGGATGTTATTAATTCCATAAAAAATATTTAATGTATTTACAATAGCTGAAAATATAATTGGGAGATGTACCATATGCACTATGGGCTATGGCGCATCTCCTGCTTTTTTTAGTTAGTAAAATAACAAAAATATGGTATTAATTCACACGGTTTCCATCAGTTCCGATGGTCACAACTCTTAAAGGAATGTTCTTTCCGCTTGCTTCAATAGCTTTCTCAACAGCATACTGGAGTCCGCCGCAGCAAGGAACAGTCATTCGTGTTACAGTTATGCTTTTTATGTTGTTATTCTTAAAAATGTCTGTAAGTTTTTCAGAATAATCAATCATATCAAGCTTAGGGCAGCCGATAAGTGTTACGTGATTCCTCATAAAATCATGGTGAAATGTGCTGTATGCATATGCTGTACAGTCAGCGGCAATAAGAAGGTCACAGCCATTAAAGTATGGAGCATAAGGCGCAACAAGCTTTATCTGTACAGGCCAGTTATTAATCTGACTTCCACTTGTTGCCTTATTAGCAAGAACTTCGGCTTCATTGTACTCTGGAGCTTCTCTTTCTATAAAGCGGATAGCATTCATAGGACAGGCTGGAAGGCAGTCACCAAAGCCGTCACAGTAATCATCCCTTAAAAGCTTTGCCTTTCCGTCAACTATACCGATAGCGCCCTCGTGACAGGCATGTGCGCATAAGCCGCATCCGTTGCATAAGTTTTCGTTTATTTCTATAATTTTTCTAATCATAATGTTATATCTCCTTTTTTCGTCTATGTTTTTAGGTGTTTGTGAAAAATCATAAGCCGCAAAGAACTAATTTCTTTGTGTCTTTATTTTGCGATTGCCTGATTATATTTTAGTTTAATATCCACGTTAGACAGTTGTGAATATTAATTAGTGAAAATAGCATTTTCAACACGTACATCATTATATTATGTGGTAATATAAATGTATGTTGTAAATACAACAAAATATAAAAATATTGATGGATATATTTAAGTCATATGAAGATAATATAAATGTGGAGGCATTATGGATACAGTGTCAGGAAATAAGAAGGTTATGGATAAATGGACAGACATTATAAGTGAGAGCAGTCTGTTTAAAGGTGTTGAAAAAAATGAAACTGCGGCTATGATAAAATGTCTTGATGTAAGGTTTGAAAAGGTGGATAAAGGTCAGTATGTGCTGCATGATGGTGATACTGTTGAACGAATAGGAATGGTTATTGAGGGAGAGGTGAGCATTGAGCAGGAGGATTACTGGGGAAACAGGCATATTATGGCATATGCCAAAGCAGGAGATATATTTGGTGAGGCATATGCATGCAGCAATAATAAGGTATGTAATGTGAGTGTTGTTGCTATGAAAGCCGGGACAATCGCCTATCTTGATACATACAGGGTAATAACTGTGTGCAGCGAATCGTGCCAGTTCCATAATAAGCTGATAAGAAACCTTATGTATATGCTGGCTGACAGATGTGTAAATATGAATGAAAAAATTACACATATGTCAAAAAGGACGACAAGGGATAAGCTTTTATCATATCTTTCATCGCAGTCTAACAGAAGTGGCAGTAATGAGTTCGATATCCCATTTAACAGACAGCAGCTTGCAGATTATCTGTCAGTCGACCGCAGTGCTATGTCATCTGAGCTGGGGAGGATGCAGGAGGAAGGGCTTATTATATATAAGAAAAATCATTTTAAGCTGTTATAATTGTTGATATATTGTAAATGGTCTGACAACAATACTCCGGCTTACAAACCTGAACCTACGTTATCGAACTCTTTAGTTCTGCATTACATGACTATTCGTTGGTTAGGTCATTTAAAAGTAGATGTCTGCTTCATAGCTGTTTTTTTATATTAATTGTATGATAATAATTAATGGAAAATTATGAAATTATAAAATACTATTTTTGTATCTGTACGTAAAGTATATACAGACAGAGGAAAATTATGTAATGATAAAATGGTATTAATTAAGAAGAAATGTCCATTATGAGGTTAATATATTTAAGTAATAACACTGATTATAACCATAATATTAAGCTGATATTATACAATTTTACATTTTATTATGTATAAAAATGAATGATATGGTAAATACTGTTAGTATCATTTTTAAATATATACACATTTATTGTACAAAACTAAAAACAACAAAAAAATGTATTGAAATATATTAATTTGGGTGTTAACATAATCGTGCGAGTGATAGTTAAGAAATTAACAGATTCGCTTATATTTTTACAGAAGTTTGTATACAATGTACAACTCATTATGCAATTTAACAGTTAATTTTTTAAGGAGGAACCAATAAAATGGTAAATTTTGATCAGTGGAATGGTTTCAAAGGCAGACTTTGGAAAGAAGAGATCAACGTAAGAGATTTCGTTCAGAACAATTACAAGCCATATGATGGAGATGAAAGTTTCCTTGAAGGACCTACAGAAGCTACTAACAAGCTTTGGGGCAGACTTCAGGAGTTACAGAAGGAAGAAAGAGCTAAGGGCGGCGTACTTGATATGGAAACAAAAGTTGTTGCTGGTCTTACAGCTTATGGTCCTGGATATATAGATGAATCTATGAAGGAGCTTGAACAGGTAGTTGGTCTTCAGACAGATAAGCCACTTAAGAGAGCATTTATGCTT
>OJME01001583.1_pt1 | contig 17771 bp, 15 predicted proteins | sample 1597151 | NCBI WGS metagenome assembly OJME01 (sample SAMEA2452118, study PRJEB22498) | human gut metagenome | biome: human feces; feature: human gut; material: feces | place: Australia | collected 2012
AAGATAATAAGTTGAAATAAAAAAACTCGTCCTTGTAAAAAAGGACGAGATGTATTCCCGCGGTTCCACCTAATTTGATAAAAATCCACTCAAAATCTTAACGCGATTAACGGTAAGTCTTACTAAAATAAGAAAAATCTTAAAACTTCAGACCACAGCTCCTAGGTAGTTTTCAATCCCTCTAATTTAGAAAATCTCACAGCTCATAAATTTTCCTCTCTGAAAACCGAATTAGATTTACTCTTCCTATTCATTGCCTTTTTTAATTAAATTAGTTAATAATATAATATGATATAATCAGAAAATTGTCAACATTCTTTTATATTGTTTTTACATTTTATGGTAAAAACTTTTATTTTTAATTAAATACTATTATTTCCTTAATTAATCAAATCATTTCACTTTATTTTTCTAAAAATATTTTCAAAAATATATTCTAATGAAGATCATATTTATGTATATCTCTGTGTTTGTCGTATTTTTTTCTTATTTTTGTTCTGTTTCTTTTTTTATATAAAAGTCTTGCATTTAATTCTGAACCAGCCAAAATCGTCCAACTACTTAGATAAAGCCAAGTTATAAGTACGATAACTCCACCCAAACTGCCATATATTACATCGTAGTTTGAAAAATTATTTACATAAAAAGAATATCCATAAGTAACTATAATCCATAAAAATGTCGAAAGTACGGCCCCAGGCACCGAGTCCCTAACTTTCATTTTTGTATTTGGCATATATGTATAAAGTATTACTAATATACTTATGACAAATAAAATACCAACGCTGTATCTTAGTATATTCCATATATAGATGAAGTATTTATCTAGTCCGATTAAATCAAATACAAATATCCCTATTTTTTCACCACCTATAAGTAAAACCAATGATATTAATATAAGTAATAATAACATGATTGAAAAAATTAATGATATAAATAATACCTTAAAAAAAGACCTATTTTCATTTACCCCATAAGATCTATTTATTCCTCTTATCAAAGATTTTACTGCTTTTGATATTGACCATATCGCTAAGAAGAAACTGCTTATTAAAAGTTTTATACTTCTGTTTCCTATTACTGACCTTATAAGTCCATTTAATATTATGAAAGCACTAGATGGAATGAGGCTTTCTAATATGTTTATATATTTATTTAAATATATTATCGGTATAAAAACGACTGCACTTATTGTGAATAATAAAAACGGGAACAAACTCAGCAGTAAGTAAAAACCAACCTCTGCCGCCCTCGAATTTATATTTCCAATTTCTATTTGCCCATATTTTCTCTCAAAATTGTATTTTTTCTGCAGAAACTTATTTACTATTTTATTTATTTTCTTCATCTCCTTTCCATTTTGTCCATTTCAACTGCTTTATATACAATTATAATAAAATATTTTTATTTTACAATTATTTTTCACCTTGTATTAAATTATATGTAGATTTTGGCATAAATTTTATATTTTATTTAAAATTAATAGAATCTTAAGGTTCTTGTAATTTAAATAAAAAGGTATTAAATCTTTTATTGATTTAATACCTTTTTTATACATTTTTAATTTCTGTACTTTTTTATTTAATATGTAATCTGACCAATCAAATTATTCTTCATTTTTAACATCGTTATTCTCTATATTGCCGTTATCCACTCTATCGTCTTTATTAGTTTGATTATTATTTTCTTGGTCGCCTTTATTATCAGGATTTTCCGGAGTGTCCGGGTTTTCCGGTATATCTGGATTTTCTGGTGTCACTGGTCTTTTTATTCCTAAAACCCTAGCTGCACTATATACATAATATGTACTACTTTGACTTAAATTATAAATTCTAACTCCTGCATGTTCATAATCTTTGTTAACTCCACTTGTTGATTCCATAATTTTTCCATCGCCTATATATATAGCAACATGATGGACATGCATTCCATTTTCTAATGCTCTTGAACAATGTCCATATTTTTTGATATTGCTGCAATTAGTATTATTGTAAAATAATATATCACCTGGTTGTAGATTCTTTTTGCTTACAGTTAAATTATTTTGCTCACAGTATATTGCTTGTTGTTGTGAAGTTCTTTCATCTTTTGAGAATGTATTTAATCCGATTTCTCTTAATATCTCTGAAACATAATTACTACAGTCAAGCCCTTCTTCATAATTATGTGAATATACTGTTCCCATTTTGCTAAAACCTGAATAAAGCATATTTGCTAAATCTGAGTCATCTAATTTTGTCATATTATATACTCTTCCGTCGCTTCCTATATCAAGTTTTAATTTACCTGCTACAATTTTAGTTGTATTAGTCTCCATTGTATAATTAGATTTATTGAAGTAGTATATATTTTCATTCACAGAGCATAGTCCAGTCATAATATAGCTATATCTTGTGTTGAAATAATATTTCTTTCCATTTATTGTGTTTATTCCTCTTACAGCTTTTCCATCTGCTCCAAAGTAATAAAGTTTGTCATTTAGCTCTGGTATACTTCTAAAAGTATTTTTTAAAACGCCACCATTTTCTTTAACAAAATATCTATTAGTTACAGTTTTGCCATTTTCTTTTTCTCTTACAACTGCAAATTGATCTATAGATTCTCCAGTTTCATCACTAAAGTAATATTGAATGCCATCTACTACTTTATATCCTTTATATTTAGTTCCATCTGGATTTATATAGTAGTAATATCCATCTTCTTTCATAAGGTTGATATCTTTGTCACTACTTACAAGGTTTCCATCTGTCGGTTTTATATAACCATATACATTATTTATTTCTATTTTGTACCATCCATTAAAAAGTCTTTCGATAACATTGACAGTTGTTCCTTCTTGCAATGTCAATAATGTGATTGAATCATCAGAAGCCAATTCCTTAACTTCTGCTTCCTGTGCTATTTTTAATACGCCTACATTATTTAATTTTTCACTTTCATTGTCAGATAAATATTTTTTTGAAATATATCTGTATAAACCTTTATATTTTACTTTATAGAAATTACCAGATTGACCCGCAATTTCTATTTTTGATCCTTTTAAAAGCACTCCTACTATATTTGAATTTGTATTCGCTTCTGTTCTTATATTTACATCACCTGTAGCTATTCCTATACTACTTGATACATTATCTTTTGTATTTATATATCCATATATATTATTTACATAGATTTTGTACCATCCATTTAGGAAGTTTTCTACAACTGTTACTTTTGTACCTTGTTTTAATGTAAATATTGAATCTGAAGTATCAGAAGCCAATTCTCTAACTACTACATCTGTTGTTAATTTTAAATCAGCTACTTTATCTAATTTCATATTTTGTTTAACACTTACATATGATTTTGCAACATATGCATATTGACCTTTATATTTTATTTTATAAAAATCATTAACTTCCTCTACAATTTCTATTTTTGTATCTTGTGACAATACTCCTATTATATTAGTCGAGATATTTGTATCCGGCTCAGTTCTTACATTTAGACTTGTTGTTGTTACACCTATCACACTTATTTTAGTTTCTGGTTTATCGTCTGGTTTTTCATCTGATTTATCTTCAATTATTGCATATCCATAACCATCATTTAACTCAATTTTATACCAATTGTTTGTAAGTTTTTCTACAACACTTACAACTGTTCCTTGTGATAATGTCGATATTTGTTTTGAACTTGTAGATGCCAATTCTCTAACTACTATATCTGATTTTAATTTTATTTCTGATATTTTATCTAGTTTCAATCCTTTTGTAACAGATATATAGTATTTTGATGCATATGCATATTGACCTTTATATTTTATTTTATAGAAATCTCCAGATTTGCCTACTACTTCTACCTTTGTTCCTTTTAACAATTTGCCTAATTTATTTGTCGCTATATTTGCATTTGGTGATGTTCTTACATTCACATTTGCTGTAGATATCCCTACATTATTGTCTAATTTAACATCTGGCTTGTCGTTTGGCTTAGCTTCTTCTATTTTTATGTAATTATTAGCATAAGCATATGCAAATTTGCCTGATGCATACTCTATTTTATAATAGTTTCCCGATTTTCCTACTATTATAACCTTTTCTCCTACTTTTAAAGTTCTTATTATCTTTGAAGTTGTTTTATTCGGTTTAGTTCTTAAATTTACATTTTTTATTACTATACCGTTTTGTGTTTTTGCCCTAGCTGTCGTGTAACTATAATTTATAGGTGCCTCACCTATTTTCTCACCCGATACCGGCTGGGCTAATGCATTACTGGTTCCTATATACATTGCCATAATCATTGCTATTATTCTTTTTTCTACCTTCATAACGCTTTCTTTTTACTCCCCCCATCCCATTTTATTTCTCATAATTAAATACAGTAATCCTACATAAATTGTCGGTATTTTTCGGAATTCGTATATATATATTATAATCATTTTTTAATATTTATCCAACAATTTATTATTTAATATAAAAATTTTTATATTAAAATAACCCCCATAGTGAAATACGCTTCATCATGAGAGTTATTTTATAGTTATCCTTTTGTCTTATATAATATTTATTTCGTTTTCAAAATAAGGTATTTTGATATACTTCCTAATTATATGATATGTTTTTTTCAACATAAGATACCCTAATATACCGCCAGATGTATTTAATATCATATCGTCCACATCAAAACATCTATAATTAAAGTTCAAAATTTGTCCAATTATAAACTGCATATTTTCTATACAAAATGTTATACAAAACATTATAAGTATAATTCTTTTCAAATCTATTTTTTTATCAGTTACAATTGGAATTAAATACCCCAGAGGGAATAACAGCATAAGATTTCCACCTATTTGATAAATCACCACAATCACGCTTTCACTTTTTATAATATGATAAATCATCCTAAATGGAACCAAATTATTTATACATTGAAGGCCCATATTTCTATTATATTCAAGCAACCCATGATCAACAGGAATCGGGAAAAATGTCATCATTATTATAAAAACAGATATAAAGTATATCATTGAGACTATAAATAATTTTTGTTTTGATGTTTTTTTATACGTCCCCAAAATTAGTATTATGTAAATTATTAAAGCAGGCGGTAAAACCATTCTTTTTAATATCATCCTGCCACCTACCTTTAATTCTTAGTTTTTAAAATAAATTCATATTTTAAATGTATGTAATTAGTATAAAATTTTTTATAATTCATAAATTATCCCTCCCCAATTATTGGTTGATATTTGAAAACTATCTATAATATATTACCACTTGTAAAATTTTTATACAATTAGAATAAAAAACCTTTAAAATTTGTTATATAATGTAAGTTTTTTTTAATATCTTATTACACACAAAATAGGAAACCATCCCTGGTTTCCTATTCATTCACATAATTTTTATATTCTTAGTTTCTATTTATATTATCGTCATTTTCTTCGTACTTCTGACTTTTCTATCATTTTTCCACCAAAAATACACTCATTTTTAATCGTAAAAATAAAATTTTATAGACTAAATCCACCTTACTTTTATATAAATCATCCCTAAACAAATATTGGAATTTCAACATCTCAACCCCCTCAAATCCAACTTAAAAATAATCCCCTATGAACTAACTCTAAGAACTCCTTCGAAGAACAATTCCCGGAACCGATTTTATTATACAGTTCCACTTTTTTTATATATGATTAAAATAAAAGGAGGTGTAAAGATAGATCATCAAACTTTTGATTAGCCTTGAGGACACTCTCCTTCCAGGAGTGTCCCCCAAAAGTTTGTAGTAATTTATCTTTATATATTTTAAAAACTATTTATTAGGAGGTTAATAATTATGAAATATACAATGCTTGGTTTTTCACAACAAATAGCAGCCGATTATGGGCTTGATTTAAATGATTTAGCTATATTGAGATGGTTTGTCGATTTTAAAGAAAGCGGCAATATGCGTTCTATGGAAATTGACGGAGATGTTTACTACTGGGTATTTTATGAGAAAATCTCAGAAGAACTATTTATAATAAAATTGCAAAAAAGCGCAATCTACAAACGTCTAAAAAAGATGTGCGACTGCGATATATTAAAGAAAAAAACTGTCAGCTGTGGCGGAAACTACTCTTATTTCGCATTGGGCGAAAACTATGAAGAACTTATAAAATCACAAAAATACATTAAAACTAAATCGCCTAAGAAAACTAATACTAAGGTTGATACAAATACTACATCAGAAAATGATACTTTAGACAACCTTTACCACGATTATAATGTCAATGTGCCTTTTGAAAGTTCAAGTAATGAAGATTCAACTCAAAGTGCTATTTTTGAAAACACAATTACTAAAGTTTTAGATCATACAAGCTACGACGATAATCTTGGTGCGCATTACAACAATCTAAATCTGCACGATATAAATCTAGGTCCCCTTGACATTAATCTAAATCCCCAAGACGAAAATCTAAGTATGCACGATTTAAATCTAAGTGTATCTGATATAAATCTTAGTCCCTATTACAAAAATCTTAGTCCCCGTGATTTATGTCTCGAACAAATAATTACTCCATCACACTCTTCTATCAAAACAATCAACCACACTCAAGAAGAAAGCGGTGAGTTTTTACTTTCTAAACTTCTGTGGCATTTTGTCAAGCAGGAGAATCCGTCTTTTGGTGAGCCCGATTTTGATTTATGGGTAAGAGATTTTGGTAAAATACTTCACCACGACCATCGTGATTTTGTCGAAGTTAGTGAATTGATTAGCTGGATTTTTGAAAGTAAGTCATTTTGGTCTTGTCATGTGCTAACACCTAGTGCACTTAGAAAATTCTATGAAAGAGTACTTGCGCGAAAAAACTATGAAACAAACCGCAAGAAAGGTGCGTCTAAATCATTCTTTGAAGAATTAGAATCTCAAGGCTTTGAGCCTATGTAAAAAAAGGAGGGGGTATTATGGCACTTTACAATTTATCAGCGGAACAAAGTGTTCTTGGTTCAATTTTGATTGAGCCAGAGTCTATTTTAGTTGCAAATCAATTTAACTTGGGCGTGGATGACTTTTTTCATCAACAACATCAAATTCTATACAATTGCATTAAAAAAATGGACGGCCAAGACATGATAAAACTTGCCAACGAAGTCAAAGCAACAGTTTTGGACAGTCCATGCGTCGACGATTTATTTGTAGATGCATCCGACATCTCACTCGACACAACACCTTCACCAAGCATCGAAACAGGATTCGCACCACTAGACGCAGCAACATCAGGAGGGCTAAACTTCGGCACTTTGACAGTTTTAACAGGTAGCCCCGGAAGTGGTAAGAGTACGTTTTTGAACCAAATCCTAGCCAACGCACTAAGCCTTGGATTTAACTCATTTTTATACTCCGGTGAACTAACTGCTCAAATGGCGCTCGATTGGTTTTATAAAACAGTCGCAAACCCAATCCATCTTTCATTTGGGGTGAACAGCTTTGGAAAAACAATCAAAGTCACAGACGAGGGAGTGTTACAAATCAACAAATGGCTCAAAAATAAACTGTTTTTATTCTCGAAAAATGCCCAAGCCGACGAGACAAATATATCGACAGTTATCGAGTTTTTAGCAGTCAAAAAAGATGTCAAACTATTCGTACTAGACAACTTGATGACGATTGAATGTAGCGGTAGTGATAAATACGAAAAGCAGATAAACGTTATAAAATCGTTAAAAAATCTAGCCAAACACTACAACATTGTCATAATCCTAGTCGCACATTCAAACAAAAACTCAATCATGCGCCGCGAACCCCATGTTTTTGATATATCAGGAGCCAGCGAAATCGCAAACTTGTCAGACTATATCCTAAACGCAACAAGAGACAACGATGTCGAAAACGAAACAACAATACTACTTTTGAAAAACAGAATCACAGGACTAATCAAAAAACACCTTCAACTAAAATTCAGCCCGGACCGCAAGCGATTTTATACCGATTCCAAACTCGAGCTAGAACGTGACTACGGATATGGCGAAGTATATGAACAAGAAAGTTTTTGCTAATTTTATAATGAGGAAAATCATCCGCGACATCAACTTTTATGCAAGCCCCAACTTTGATAAAACAAACGTCATTGGAATCGCTAAAGCTCGTAGTGTTTTTACTGTTGTTGATTTTGTAAAAAAAGATGGGACTGAAAAGAGTGTATTATTTTTTATAATTTATGATCTTAACATTTTTTAGAAATATTATATAATAGTAATAGGTAGTTAAATATTTTCTCTACAGGAGGTAATACATGTCAAAATATACTGAAAAAGATAATTTTATAGAAATAATGGAATCTATAAAAGAAAATCAAGTTTCTAACATAGAAATAAATTTACCTAATTCATCTTTACCCTCATCAACACTAGATAGCATAAATCATCTTCAAGAATCAATAAATAACTTACATACTAATCTTAATTATTCTTTAACTTGCATGACTAAGACTTATTTTCATAATAATTTAGTTTCACCTTTAACAAATTTATCTAAAATTTGTATTAAAAACATAAATACATCATTGTTAAAATCAACTGGCGAATATTTATTGAGCTATCAATCAACTCTATCTGATACTATAGAAAGACTAAAACAATCAATATTATTTAATATAACACCAATTGTTGAATATATCCGTACTAATTTTCCATTTAATAATTTAGAAGATGCTTTGTCCTGTATTGAATTATGGTCAAAATATGGTTGGGTTATGTCAGATTTTGGTGATATAAATTTTAGTATATTCTCTAAAAAACCTGAAAGTCAGAATGAAGCTGATAAAATTATTTTAGATTATTTAACACCAAACTTTATTGATGAAGTATTTAGTGAATTATTTAGTTTTTTAGATGAAAAAGAAGAAACTTATACATTTACTATTTTAGAAGAAGCAATTTTCTGTTATAAAAATCAAAAATATATGGCTTGTGTATCTACACTGTTACCTTTATTTGATACTGAGCTTATAAATGTACAAATAAAAAATGATAACAATTGTAATAAAAAAATAGGCAATAGTGGTGTAACAAAAATAGAAAAATACCTTTTAAATAAGTCTGTACCAATTATAAATTATTTCCTTCAACTAAGTGTCTATCATTATCTAAAAGAATTATATAAACAAACTGATAATTTTAATACTAATCAATATAATATAAACAGAAATATGGTTTTACATGGTGTTAGTAATAGAATGTATACTAAACTAGATTGTATAAAGTTATTTAATGCCTATACTGTTTATAAACTAGTAATTTACTCATTTGATAATTTAGATACTGAAACTGCTTAAAAAAACTACCCTTATATGTATCAATAATATTGATCATACAAGGGTAATTTTCTTAATCTATATCTCTGTTAAAATTGCTTTTTTTAATACTATTTCCTTCGACTCCATCTCTTGTTGTAATTTATCAAGGTAGTTCATTATTAAATCTACTTTTGATACTATTCGTTTTTGTTCTTTTAATGGTGGTATAGCTAATAACATTTTTTTTAAAATATTAAAAGGCGGTATATTTTTAATTGCTGACCCTTTACTTGATTCCTTAGCAGCTTTCTTTAAAATAAAATCAAAATATATTAGAAAATAATCAATATCTATTCCATCAAATATTTTCATTTTCATTAATGCTTGATTTATTATGCCTCTTTCTATATTATTTGGCAAAATATATGTTTCTCCAATCGTTCCTGCACAACTTACAATTATTTCACCCGCAGAAACTTCAAATCCTTTTAACTTTGATTCAAAATATTCTTTTGAAACATAATAATCTCCTAATGTACAATCTTTTTTTATAGCATTTTTTTGCTCATATACTTTAATAGTATCTTTTCCTTTAGGTACAAACATACTCTTTGTCAATGCACTGCCAAATGGGCCTTTTTTATATATTCCAATATCACCCAATCTACACCATTCCCATCCTCTAGGCAAATCAAATAATTTCTCATCTTCATCTATTTTTGGCAATGCCTTTTCCTTCTTTATAACCTTATCCTTTATAAGCTGCTCTTTCTCTTTTTTTATTCTTTCCAACAAAACACTAGCAGGCTCATCTTCTTCAAACTGTTTTACCAACTTTCCTTGTATCGCAAGCTGCAATACTTTATTTTTTGTATTAGTTATATTCTCCAATAAATCTTGCTTGTTTTTATCAAGTTCATCGATTAATTTAAATAATTCATCTACTTTGGCTACTATTCTTTTTTGTTCTTCTAATGGTGGTAGTGGTATAACTTTTGGTTTAATCATTGGTACAGTTAATTGTTGAATACTTGTTCCTACACCTTGTTCAACAAAGTACTGTAGTGAATAGTTTAGATAAGATATATTAATACCTATATTAGGGCAAATAACTATTAATCTTACAATTGGACAAAAAGGATTTTTTCTAATACATGAATATCCAATTGTTCCTCTTCCAGACACAGTTATACAAGCATTATTTTCAGTAGCTATATTTGTATATCCTACAATACCCTTATCTTTCTTTCCATTTCCAATAACTGGTATTGGATATTGTTTATTTTTTATAGAAGAAAATGTCTTTGGTTTATCTCCTCCTGCTTTAATATAATTTGAGATATCACCCAACCTACACCATTCCCATCCCCTAGGTAAATCAAATAACTTCTCATCCTCACCTATCTCTGGCAATGACTTCTCTTTCTTTATAACCTTAGCCTTAATAAGTTGCTCTTTCTCTTTTTTTATCCTATCCAACAACACACTAGCAGGCTCATCACTTTCACACTGCTCAACCAACTTCCCTTGTATTGCAAGTTGAAGAATTTTGTCCTTTAATCCTTGTATATCCATAACTATTCTTCAACTCCTTCTAGTACACATCTTATTTCTTCTACTAAGCTAACTATATTTTTAGATCTTTCCTCCATAGTATCAAGTAGTTCCTCAAGTGTATATTCTCTCTCTTCTACTAATTGATTTGGATTTTTAAAATCTAAATTATATTCTTTGTCTATTACTTCATCTATTGTAACTTTATAAGAGTTTAAATCTTCTTTATCTCTATTATCCCACCAATTTCTTACACAATCTAAATGAATACTTCTAAAAGGTTTTGTCTTTGAAAAGCTTCTATATCCTTCTGGAAGTGGAACATCATAATAGTGTATTTCTTTTGTTGAGACTGTTTTTTCAAAAAATAGTATGTTTGTAGTTATAGATGTATAAGGTGCAAATACTCCAGCTGGTAATTTTACTATTGTATGTAGATTACACTCATCTAACAACTTCTTTTTTAATGCCTTTTGTGAGTTTTCATTTCCAAATAGGAAGTTATCTGGAAGTATTATCCCAACTCTACCACCTTGTTTTAATCTGTATAATATAAGTGCTACAAATAAATCTGCTGTTTCAGAAGTTTGTAACTCTGTTGGGAAGTTTGATTGTATTATTTTTTCTTCTGTTCCTCCATATGGTGGATTCATCATTATACAGTCAAACTTATCTTTTTCTTTATAATCTCTTATATTTTTCTCTAAAGAGTTTCCATGAATTATATTTGGTGCATCTATATCGTGTAATAATAAATTTGTCATACAAAGTAAATGTGGCAAATTCTTTTTCTCTATTCCGAATAAACTATTGTTTATTTTTTCTTTGTCATCGACTGTTTTGATTTGTTTTTGTAATATATTAAGTGCAGAAATTAAAAATCCACCTGTACCACATGCAAAGTCAGCTACAGTTTCTCCTATTTGTGGATTTATTATTTCAGCTATAAAATCAGTTGTTGCTCTAGGGCTATAGAATTCACCACTATTTCCTGCTGATTGCAAATCTTTTAGTATTGTTTCATATATATCATTAAATGCATGTCTTTCGTCTATCTCTGTGAAGTCAATATCATCAATTAAATTGATAACTTGTCTTAAAAGAACTCCGTTTTTCATATAGTTAAAAGCATCTTCAAAAACTTCTCTAACTATGGCGCTTTTTCGTGGAGTAGTTTCATCGATTTCTAATGATTTTAAAGTTGGAAATAAAGTGTCATTTACAAAAGTAAGCAACTCCTCCCCTGTCATGGCTTTTCCATCTTTGTTGTCAACTGCCCATTTTCTCCATCTCAAATCCTCTGGTAATATACTTTCATAGTTATCATCATAAAGTTCCCAAAGATCTTCTTTTGAATCATATATTTTTAGAAATAATACCCAAACGATTTGACTTATCCTTTGTGCATCTCCATCTACACCGCTGTCTTGTCGCATTATATTTTGTAATCTTTTAATTAAATTGTCTATACTCATTTTCTACCCCTTTAATTCTCATTTTCTATTCCATTTTAAACATATATCTCCTGTTCGAGCTCTTTTACTGCCTCTAAATATCTTTTCTTATTGCCAAAGGCTTTTACTAATTTTAGGGGGCTTCCAATCTTATTAAATGGATTTAGTTCAAGTATTTCAGTCTTTTCTAAATCCTTAAGTCCTTCATCTTTATATTTTTCCAAAAGTCCTTCTAATACTTTTTGAGCCATATCAGAATATTTATATAGATAGCCTCTTTTTTTGACATTGTTTACTCTTTCTGCCTTTGTTAAAGGCGGTTTGTCATATGCTATATGACATATCAAATCAAAGTCATCTATATCAGGATTTCCTATATCCTCTCTCAGAGCATCTAGTAATATACCTTGCTCTTTAAGTTCTTCTATTATAGCTTCTCTTTTTTCTCCACTATTCCATCTCTTTAAGAAAGTATCTAAATCTGCAAATTCTTCTAGTATATTCTTTTTAGTATAATCTTTTAATGATTCTGTGATTAATTTACCATCTTTATCATAGTATTGTACTCTTTCACTTATTACTGTAACAACAACATCTCTTATTACGTATTTATGTCTTTTGGTTTTATTATCACTACCATCTATTTCTACATCAATATCAGTTCCTTTATTTCCCGGATTAATTTCTTCTTCATCTTTACCATTATCATCTTCTTCAACATCTGGTGGAACTATATCGTCACCATTTTGCTCATTTGGTTCATAGATTTGTACTGGTTCACCATCCCAATCAGGATCTGCAAATAGTCTCGATACATTTCTAAAATCCATAACTGTAAAATACTCTTTTCCATAGTCAGGCTTTAATCTTGTTCCACGACCTATTATCTGTTTAAATTCAATCATAGAACCTATATTAGTATCTAAAACTATTAACTTACAAGTTTTACAATCTACACCTGTGGTCATTAATTTTGAGGTTGTGACAATTGTAGGATATAAACTATCTTCATCTATAAAATTATCAAGTTGTGCTTTTCCTTCTGCATTATCGCCAGTAATTCTCATTATGTATTTATTGTTTTGAGCAACTAAATCTGTATTTTCGTTGATTAATGCTTGTCTCATACGTTCAGCATGTTCTATATCAACACAGAATACAATTGTTTTTGAAAATCTATCAGTCTTTTTAAGATACTCTGTTACCTTTTGGGCAACTTTTTTAGTTCTATCATCTATTACTAAAACTCTATCAAAATCTTTTACATTGTATTCTCTATCTTCAATTAACTCTCCATAAATATCTCGTTTTCCTTTTGTCGGTCTATATCCTTCTAAATCCTTATCAAGCCCTATTCTTATAACTTTATATGGAGCTAAGAATCCATCTTCTATTCCATCTTTTAAGCTATATGTGTATATAGGCTCCCCAAAATAAGCTATATTTGATATATTTTTAGTTTCCTTTGGTGTAGCAGTTAAACCTATCTTTGTTGCATTTTCAAAATAATCAAGTATCTTTCTCCAAGAAGAATCATCCCTAGCACTACCTCTATGGGCTTCATCTATAACAATTAAATCAAAAAATTCAGGTGAAAATTGTTTAAATATTTCCTCCCCACCTTGTCCACTTAATTGTTGGTATAAAGCCAAATAAACTTCATAAGAACTATCTATTGTTTTATTTTCAATTTTAGTCATAACCTTTTGGAATGGTTTAAAATCATTTTGCATAGTTTGATCTACTAATATATTTCTATCAGCTAAAAATAATATTTTTTTCTTTCTACGTGATTTCCAAAGTCTATATATAATTTGAAAAGCAGTATATGTTTTTCCTGTTCCAGTAGCCATAACTAAAAGTATTCTATCTTGACCTTTTGCAATTGCTTCAATTGTTCTGTTTATTGCATTTCTTTGATAATATCTCGGTTGTTTATCTCCTTTTGCAAAAAAATACGGTTCAGTTATAATCTCTTCTTGTTCATCAGTAATATTTTTTTCTTCCTTATATCTATTCCAAAGCTCTTCTGGTGATGGAAACTCATCTAATGGAATTTCTATTTCTGTTCCATTTTTCATATCGTGTTCAATGAATCCATCCCCATTGCTCGAATAAGCAAAAGGTACATCTAAAATTTCAGCATACTCAATCCCTTGCTGCATTCCTGCCCCTATAGTTTTTTTATTATCTTTTGCTTCAATTATAGCTATCGGTAAGTTAGGTTTATAAAAAAGAAGATAATCAGCTCTTTTCTTCTTTCCCCTACTTGTTAAATTCCCTCTAACTATAACCCTTCCATCAGTAAAAGTATATTCCGCTCTGACTTGTTTTTTTATATCCCATCCTGACTTTTCAATTGCAGGAGTTATATATTTCATCTTTATATCTTCTTCAGACAATATCTTTTTATCAAAACTCATTATTCACCAACTCCCCCTGTGTTCATTTTATATAAGTAATAAAATCTTAATTTGTAATGAATAACTAATTGTTGAATACTATAAAGATAACATTATTTATAATATGATTGCTTTTTGGAATTTTTACCCATTATACTTTAATATTAGCATTATTAGTCAAAATATCAATATTTTTTTCATTTTGATGATATAATTTATTAGTAGTTTATAAAAAATTCAATTTATATGTTGAAAGTCACTTTTTGCATCGACATTTTTTCCTTTTCGTGGTAAAATCGCGATAAATATAAAAAGAAAGGATGTGATAATTTGAAAAAAATCATATTATTATTTATAATTTGTTTATTGTTTACCTTGTTAGTTGGATGTAATAATCCATCACAAAAAAAGGATAATGTTACTAAAAATAAAATAGTGCGTATGAATAATGATACTACAATTTCCGTTTATAATCCTTTTAAAAATAGTATCTTAGAAAAATTTTTTAAAAAATAAATATCAAAATAAAAAACTCCAGATAAAAATATAACTGGAGTTTTTTATTTTGATTACTTATATGTCGTATTTAATTATCTTCCATATATCATATATGATTCTGGATCTTTATCATAACAATTTTGACAAACCCATCCATCCTTCATTTCTAATAAATTTTTTGTGCTTCCGCATTCACAACAATATTGATTCGCCATCTTTTCTTCATATATAGCCATTCTACTACCGCATCTAATACAATAGAATCCTTCTCCTTCTACCCACATAACATCATCTTGGAATTTTTTACAACCCTTACATCTACCATGAGTACACATATTTCTAGCCTTTTTACTAGAAAAATATCGTCCACAAGTCTTACATTCATAACTATTGCCAACTCTTCCACTACAATCCTTATCAGTCAAATAACACTCTTGCTTTGCTGCACATGATTTACACATTATTGTATCGCCTTCTATATAACTATATGGAATGGATTTCCCACATAAATCACAAGTATATTTGTATTTATTATTATTAGATTTTTTATTGCTAGAAGTAACATCTGCTTTATTAGTGTCCTTTTCATTATTATCATCTTTGTCTGTCTTATCATCTTTATCCTTATTGTCCAAAGACTTCTTGATTCTTTCTTGTTCGTCTTTTGGAAGTGATTCCAGATAATCTGCCAATTCATCACTAGACATTGAAGATATATTTACTGTTTTTTCTTTCTTGCTACATCCAACCCCCAAGGCCATAATACCTGTAAGTCCTAATACTACTAATTTTCTAACCCATTTCTTTTTCATTTCAAACTCCCCCTCACTTTTTACTATTTATCACTTCTCAAATCCAATATACCTTGTCCCCTGAAATGTCAAATCCCCAAAATCACCCTCACAAATCCTCTTATACTCCTTGCCAATAACCACCATCTTCTTGACAACTTTCTTACCATCGCTATTCTCAAATTCAAACACAATATAATAACTCCACTGTGGCGTATTTGTCATCATGCCATTTTGTTCTTGTTGGATATATGTAACCTCGCTTTTTTTGTCGACAACTCTAGCTTTCACAGTCTCTCTTGGCGAGTTGTTATTTTTAACCCACTGTGAAATCCCACCCCCAATTATCACCAAAAACATAAATAGCACTAACATCCCGAACATATTAAATATAAAATTGTCCATAAGATCTCTCCTTTAAACTATCTATTTTAAATAAAATCCCCTTATCCTTATACCCTTATTTTACCATCTTTTATATTTTGTCGCACAAAAATATTCCCCTATTAATTAGGGGAAATCTGCCAGTGTATTGTTTTTTTGATTTGGGACTTTTTTAGTGACTCTAAAAAAGTGTAACATATATTTTTGTTGTTTGAGTGTTACTTAAAGTATAGCACCCAAATATACAATCCGCAACAAAAATAGACTATATTTTGTAAATTTTATGAATATTTTTTATTTTCTCTATAAATCGTCAAATATCCCCTTTCAACTCCAAAAAGTTTAATGTCTATTTTAAATTTTCAAAAATATTATGAATTTTGTAATAATTCTACTAACGAAAGTCAAGAAAAATTAGAGGAATTTGAGGGGATATAAAAACAGTCGATTATGTATATCTCAATTTGGAATCGATACAGTTGAGCACTTTTCTATAGTATGTGATAAATGTGGAGAGATAATATTTTTAAATATCTTTTCACCAAAAAATACTTGCCCAAAATGTGGTAAAATAATCACTCCAGAATACGAATCAACTTTATGTAAAGATGCTTCTTTTAGTGGGTATAGAAATACCATGATCTAGATTATAATAATGTATAAAAAACAAAAGGGTGTCGTAAAATAAAATTTGCGACACACCTTTTGCTTTTAAAATTTATTCTAATATATACTCTTTATTAAAGAAATCATATTATTTATAAAACACCGCACTTATTAAAAAATTCGTGCCATACTTTTCATTTTCAATTATTCCATCATCACCCCACTTTCCAAACCCAGCCTCAACAGCCAAAGGTCTCAAATCACCATAAATCGAAAAAACGCCTTTCGTCCTAATATTTTTATAACCATATGATTTTAATAATTTTTTAATCTCTGTAAGATTTTTTCTAGCTATTTTATTGACCTTAAGCACATCCTTGCTTATTTTGAAAAATCTTTTATAAAACAAAGTGCTGTCACAATAATGGGCAAATAATAAACAGTTTACATCACCACTTATCTTTATATTTCCTTTTAAAATAATACTTTTAAAAACTTCAAGAGCGGAAATTATATTTGTTTTACCTGATGCATTAGGTCCGTATATTACGGCGGATGAAAGCACTTTATATTCTTTTTTTCCTATTTGGCAAGTAGGTAGACCGCACTTTTGCCAAATTCCGCATATTTCACAATTTGAAACCGCGCAGGTCCAGTGCGCCTGTGCCGCGGTAGGTGAACCACAATTCCTGTTCGCCATCCAGCTGCAAAGTGCCCATCGCAGTCTGCCAGGTATTGCTGGCAGTTACCGGGAATACAAGGGCCAAGGCACCACTTTCCTTTGCGGCAATTTCCAGCGTACCATCGCCAGTGCAGC
>OJME01001599.1_pt1 | contig 17664 bp, 14 predicted proteins | sample 1597151 | NCBI WGS metagenome assembly OJME01 (sample SAMEA2452118, study PRJEB22498) | human gut metagenome | biome: human feces; feature: human gut; material: feces | place: Australia | collected 2012
GTTCTCGCATCATACATGGTAAATACAACACCTTCCATTTCCAGATCCGGATTCAAGCGGCTCTTTACCAGATTAATTGTGTGTAACAGCTGTGTCAGACCTTCAAGTGCATAATATTCACACTGAATTGGAACAAGTACTGTGTCAGCTGCACTAAGCGCATTAACAGTGAGCATACTCAGAGATGGCGGGCAATCAATTACAATAAAATCATACTGATCCTTAATCTCATCAAGTGCATCCTTTAAAATAAATTCCTTACGTTCCACATCAATCAATTCGATTTCCGCTCCTGACAGGTTCACATTTGACCCAATAAGTGAAAGGGTATCGAATAATACATTTTCAAGAATGCATTCTTGTATTGTACAGTTATCTGTAATCAGATCATACAGTGAATGCTCAAGTTCATTTTTATCAACGCCGAATCCACTAGTTGTATTTCCCTGAGGATCCATATCAATGATAAGTACATTTTTCTGGTATTCTGCTAATGAAGCTGCCAGATTGATTGCAGTAGTAGTCTTTCCAACTCCACCCTTCTGATTTGCAACAGCTATAATTCTTCCCATAATATCCTCATTTCTGCTAAATAGCATGATTTTATTACAATTCACACGGAACGTGCGTTTTTGCGAATGGGTGTCCTGTGAACTGTAACGTTTTTTGCATCTTTTCTACAGTATAGCACTTCTTTCTTCAAAATGCCATAAAAAAATGTTCCACGTGGAACATTATCTCCCGTGGAACATCTCTTTTGTATTTTTAATTGTTCATGTTCCACGTGGAACATTGTTCGCGTTTTGCGAATTGGCGTCCTGTGAACTATAATTTTCCCTACTGCAGCGGTTCCTTGCTTGGCAATCCAGCTTTTCTAGGATATTTTTTTGATGTAGGCTCTTTTTTCTTCACTATAACAAGACTGCGTCCAATATCTGAATCCGGAAGATCAAAGTAGATTGCATTTTCCTTTACTCCACCAAGCAGATGAACTGCTTTCTTTGCCTTATCAATCTCCTCTTCTGCATTACCTGATTTATAAGCTACAAAGCATCCTCCTACTTTTGCATATGGAAGGCAATATTCACACAATGTAGACATGTTGGCAACAGCTCTTGATACAACACAATCAAATTGTTCTCTTAGTTCTGCCTTTCTGGCGCCATCCTCTGCACGATAATGAACAGTGGTGATGTTTTCAAGGCCAAGCTTTTCAATAACCTGATTTAAAAAGTTCAATCTCTTATTCAGAGAATCAAGCAATGTTACCTTTAACTGTGGATACATAATCTTTAATGGAACACCTGGAAATCCTGCTCCAGTTCCAACATCAATCAGAGTCTTCGTATCTTCCTTAATAAAAATCTCTGATTTTAGCACGCTGTCAACAAAATGCTTCTGCAGCACTTCATCAAACTCTGTGATTGCGGTTAAATTCATTACCTTATTTGTTTCAACCAGCATTTCATAATATTGAAAAAACTGCTCTGCCTGTTTATTAGTCAGTTCGTGTCCAATCTTGGCAAACGCATTCATAATTTTTTCAATGCATTCTCCCTGTTGTATCGTTTCTGCCATTTATTTCCTCCTTTTTATGCATTTATTTCCACTATTCTATATTTACTATTCGATATCAACTATCTTTTCCACAAAAACATCGAATAAAGTGTTCTTATTTATCTATTTAAATAGACAAGTAATACTGATATATCAGCTGGTGAAACACCTGATATTCTTGACGCCTGTCCGATTGATGCCGGCTGATATTCATTAAGCTTTTGAATAGCTTCTTTTCTCAGATTCGGTACCTGACTGTAGTCAAAATCAAGTGAAAGCTTTTTCTTTTCAAGCTTTTTAAACTGTTCTACCTGCTGCAGCTGACGCTTAATATAGCCTTCATACTTTATACTGATCTCTACCTGCTGCGTCACTGCCTCTGGCAGTTCTGGTTGCTTTGTATCTATTTCTTTCAAATCATTATAACAAATTTCCGGACGTTTTAACAGCTCCTCAAGTGTCATTCCACTCTTTAAAAGTGTGCTGTTATGCTGTTCAAGAAATGCCTGTACCTGCGGTGTTGTGCCGATAGTTGCCGTTTGAAGACGCTTGATTTCTTCATCGATCTGTCTTTTTTTATCATTTAGTTTTTGATAACGCTCATCAGATATTAATCCGATTTCATGACCAATTGCAGTTAAACGAAGATCTGCATTATCCTGACGAAGCAGCAAACGATATTCTGCGCGTGATGTCATCATGCGATATGGCTCATGATTCTCCTTTGTCACAAGATCATCAATCAAAACACCAATATATGCCTGTGAACGGTCTAACACTAATTCCTGACGTTTTAACACATGCAGCGCCGCATTGATTCCTGCTATAATTCCCTGTGCCGCTGCCTCTTCATATCCAGAGCTTCCATTAAACTGTCCTGCGCTGTATAATCCTCCTATTTTTTTAAACTCAAGCGTCGGCTTTAGCTGTCTTGGATTAATACAGTCATATTCAATTGCATATGCGTTTCGTACAATTTTTACATTTTCCAGACCTGCTACTGTATGGTACATTTCGTACTGCACATCTTCTGGCATAGAACTTGACATACCGCCCAGATACATCTCATTTGTATACAAGCCTTCCGGCTCAATAAACACCTGATGATGATCCTTATCAGCAAAACGCACTACCTTATCCTCAATAGACGGACAATAACGAGGTCCAGTTCCATGAATCACACCAGAGTAAAGCGGTGAGCGATCCAGATTACTTCTGATAATCTCATGTGTCTGCTCATTTGTATACGTCAACCAACAGGAAACCTGATCCTTCTGAACGCTCTCAGGATCTGTTGTGAATGAGAATGGAACAACTCGCTCATCACCTTTTTGTTCCTGCATTTTTGAAAAATCAATACTTCTTTTATCAACTCTCGCTGGTGTTCCAGTCTTAAATCTAAACATCTCAATGCCGAGTTCCTTTAATGAATCTGTCAGATGTGTCGCTGACTGCAATCCATTTGGACCTGTTTCATTGCTGATATCACCATAAATGCAGCGTGCCTTTAAATATGTTCCAGTTGCAAGCACTACACATTTACAATGGTAAATTGCACCAGAATACGTTACAACTCCATTTATATTATTATTTTCATCAACAAGAAGTTTACATACCTCTGCCTGTCGTATTGTCAGCTTATCAGTATTTTCCATGGTACGACGCATCTCCTGCGAATACGCCTGCTTGTCAGCCTGCGCACGAAGTGAATGCACAGATGGTCCTTTTGATGTATTTAACATCTTAGACTGAATAAACGTCTTATCAATATTTTTGCCCATCTCTCCGCCAAGCGCATCCACTTCTCTTACAAGATGACCCTTAGAGCTTCCTCCTATATTCGGATTGCACGGCATCATTGCTATACTTTCCACACTCACAGTAAAAACAATCGTTTCTAATCCCAGTCTGGCACAAGCTAACGCCGCCTCACAGCCGGCATGTCCTGCTCCAATCACCACCGCATCATAATATTCTTCTAAAACAGCCATATTTTGCCTCCACTATCTAGTTACTTACCCATACAGAACTTTGCAAAAATACGGTTTACCAGATCTTCTTCAATCTCCTCGCCGATTACTTCTCCCAAACTGGTATAAGCATCCATCATGTCGATTGTCAGCATATCCTCCGGCATCCCATTTTCAATGCCCTCCTCTGCAAGCCTCAGGCTTTCGCAGGCATTTAACAGACATGTTTTTTGACGTGCATTCGTGATAACAACCTCATCATTTCCTGCAATCATTCCCTGTTCAAACATGTCACGTATTGTCTGCTCAAGCGCATCTAATCCATCTTCATTTGCCGCTGATATCCAAAGAACAGGTGCATCCACTCCAGCTGCCTTTAAATCCTTCGGCTGAATTACAGAAGATAAATCGGACTTATTTAACAGAATAATACTTTTTTTGTTTTTTAGCAACTGCATAATCTTATGATCATCTTCATCGAGATTTCGGGATGAATCTGCCACGTAAATCAATAGGTCTGCCTTTGCAGCAGCCTCACGCGCCTTCTCTACGCCGATTTTTTCAACAACATCAGATGTGTCACGAATACCAGCTGTGTCTACCAAAATTAAACTCAAATCGCCAAGCATAATCTGCTCCTCAAGAGTATCTCTCGTCGTACCGGCAATCTCTGTGACAATTGCCCTCTGTCTTCCTGATAACGCATTGAGCAAAGATGACTTTCCGGCATTTGGCTTTCCTACAATCACAGTGCGAATCCCCTCTGTTAAAACCTTTCCATTATCAAAGGAGTCTGCCATCTTCTTTACTGCTGCTCTAATTTTTTGAACACGTTCTGTGAGGCCCTCTGTATAGCCTTCAAGCGAAATATGCTCTGGATCGTCAAGTGCTGCCTCTATATAAGCAATCTCGTCTAAAAGCGTGCTTCTGAGGTCTTGTATGCGGTTTTTAATTTTTCCAGATAGCTGTTCTAGTGATGCATCTATTGCAAAACGATTCTTTGCAGATATAAGCTCCATAACAGCCTCTGCCTGAGACAGATCAATTCGTCCGTTTAAAAAGGCTCTCTTTGTAAACTCACCAGGCTGTGCCGGTGCTGCCCCATTTTTAAACACACAATCTAATACACGTCTCGTAACAAGAATGCCTCCGTGACAGTTAATCTCTACTGTATCCTCTGCAGTAAAGGAACGAGGTCCTTTCATGATGGATACCATAACCTCATCAATTACCTCATTTTCATCACAAATATAGCCGTAATGAATGGTATGTGTAGGTGCATTTGAGAGCTTTTTCGCTGAAGATGACGCTGCCGCAGCAAATGCTCCTTTTTTAATCGACTCTACCTCTTTTTTTGTTCTATAAATACGATCAATCACATCAAGCGCCTGAGGTCCACTTATTCGAATAATGCTAATTCCTGCTGGACTAAGTGCCGTTGCAATCGCCGCAATTGTACTATTTTCTTTCATATTCTACCTCACTTCGATTTTCGTAAGTTGCCAAGAATGATACAGAAAATGCCACTCAATAGTCCGTATGAACTTTGAATGGCACTTTCTCTATTATTCCTCAGAAGTCAGCTTTTCAGCTGTTTCTCTTGTACCAGCTGCGCTTCTGTCATAATTTGTTTTGTATCCTTTGTCATAGCTTTTGTAGTATCTTCTCTGCGGAATTGCTTCTTTTTTAGGAAGTACCACTACATGACGAAATGGATCCTCGCACTCGCTCTTGGTGTATACAAACTTGTCGTCCTGAAGTGCAGAGTGGATGATCCTTCTCTCGTAAGGATTCATCGGCTCAAGCGATGCCGGACGTCTTGTTCTCTTTACCTTGTAGGCAATATTCTTTGCCAGCTGCTCGAGAGTTTCCTTTCTTCTTTCACGGTAATTCTCAGTATCCAGCTTGACACGAATATATTCTTCGCTGTGTTTGTTTATAACAAGGCTCACCAGATGCTGCAGTGAATCCAGTGTCTGTCCTCTTTTTCCGATCAGGATGCCCATGTCTTCTCCGGTCAGAACGATATCAACAACCTGTTCTTCTTTATTGTAGGCAACTGCGATATCAACTTCCATATTCATCTCGTGGAAAATATTCTGTAAAAATTCTTCTCCCTCATCGATAAAATCTGACTTTTTACGTGCACGGATCACCGCCGGCTTAGAACCGATAAAACCAAGCAGACCATTCGAACCTTTTTCAACAACCTCATACTCAAGTTTTTCACTGGTGATCTGAAGCTGAAGCAGTGCATTGTTTACGGCTTCATCTACATTCTTTCCAGTGAACGTAGCAAACTCTGTCATACAAACCTTACCTTTCTGAATCTGCAAGCTTCCCCAAGCAAGTAATCAGCCTTACAATCACTGATTACTTTCTGTTCTTCTTTTCACTCTTTTCGTTGTACTGCTGAACCATTCCGGCCTTAGATGCCAGCTTACCCTTCTTTTTCTGGGTGGTGGAATAGTACTCAGTTGATTTCTCAACCTGCTTTGTCACACGCTCTTTCAGCTCAGCTTCTTTCTTTTCTTCGAGTTCTCTTTCTTCTTCGATAGTACGAACATTCATAACAGCCTTTGCCTTAAGCGGCTTCTGACCCTTCTTAACACGCTTTACATTAGCCTTTTCAATGTTCTTTTCAACCATCTGATTAATATCAATGCGCTCCATATACTTGTTTACGATCATCTGAATCAGAATCATAACAACAGAAGATGCAATCCAGTATACACCGATACCTGCAGAGAATGTGAAACAGAAGAACACTGACATAAGAGGCATCATGATGTTCATGGTCTTCATTGTGCTTCCCATTGTGTCATCTGAATTCTTGCTTCCATTATCTGTCTGCATCATCTTAGAGCTAAGCCACTGAGTAAGACCGGCAAGAATAGGAATTAAAACACCAGGCCACAGCTGCTGTGCAGGTGCAGTTGCCAAATCCATTCCCAGGAAATAATTTGCTTTCTCGATACTTGGCAGTGCCTTGGCTACGTACTCATTCAAATTCGGGAAGATCTCGGTAAACTTAGTCCACTCAGTCTTATCGAAGTTGTAAAGCAGATCTATCAGCTTGTTAGAATCACTCAATCCTGCTGCATTGATGCCGTTTTGCTGTGCCAATGTCACGAAATCTGCGTTATCCATGTAAGTAGGAATGTTCTGCAGTGCCTCAACAATCGGCTCATAGAACGCTCTTACCTTTGTGATATAGCCCGGAATCTTGTAAATAACCTGATACAAAGCGAACAGAATCGGCATCTGAATCAGCATCTGAACACAACCGCCTGTCGGGCTCGTTCCGTACTTTGCATAGACTTCCTTCATCTCTTCATTCTGCTTCAAAAGCATTTCATTGTACTTCGGGCTTGACTTGTCCAGATTTGCATACTTTTTCTGAACCTGCTGAAGTTCTGGCGCCATAATACTATTAAGCTTTGTAAACTTCTGCTGCTTGATGGAAAGCGGAAGCATCAATGCTTTAATAATAATCGTGAATAAAATGATCGCCAATCCAATGCTTGCAATGCCAAACATATCCAGGAACTCGTAAATTCCATTCATGACAACACCAAGCACCTTCGCAACTGGCCCTACAAGAAACCAGTTACTTTGTGTTAATGATAAAAAATCCACTTGTTTTCCTCCTTAAGCTACCTACGGAACAGGGTCGTACCCCCCTTTTGAAAATGGATTGCAGCGCAATATCCTCCATATAGCAAGTAAGGAGCCTTTCAAAGCTCCATACTTTTCCAACGCTTCTATTGCATACTGCGAACAGGTTGGGGTATATATACAGTGGGTCCGGACTTTGAGAGGTGATAAATACTTCTGGTAAAACCTTATCATATAAATCATAATCTTCTTCATAGTCCCGACCCTACTTCGATTCTAAAAAAATATTCAGCTTTCTTCCTACATGAAAAAAAGCTTCCTCAATTTCCATTAATCCTTGTTCCTTCGCCAACGGTCTGGCAACAATCACTATGTCCAATCCTTGTATTAATTCTTTTTCGTGTAAGCGGCAGCATTCACGGATCACTCTTGTAACCCGATGCCTGACCACACTGTTTCCTACCTTTTTACTGACAGATATGCCAATGCGGGTATCAGCGCGGTCGTTTGACATCTTGTACATGACCAGCGAACGATTTGCAAAAGACTGCCGTTTGCTGTAGACTCTCTGAAAGTCTCTGTTCTTTTTAAGAGAGTTGATACTGCTCAATTAAGCAGAGAGAACCTTTCTTCCCTTTGCTCTTCTTGCTGCCAGAACCTTTCTTCCTCCCTTTGTGCTCATTCTTGCACGGAAACCATGAACCTTTGCATGGGATCTCTTCTTTGGCTGAAATGTCATCTTCATAACAAAACACCTCCTTGTTTTCTGTGTTAGTTTTCAAATAATACTGTTTCTTACACTGTGGATATCAGTCCCACAGCTTGCACCAAAAGTGCGATTTTTCGGCGTTTTTTAACGCCGTTGCAAAAATTGGACATCATACGCATTATATTAAGAAACTCGCATTTCGTCAAGGTTTTTTTTAGTGTTTTTTATTTTTTATTACAAAAAAGTTATCCCCAACTTATCCCCAAAGTTATCCCCAACTTTTTCATTCAGAAATGTTGTGGATAAAAGTTATCCCCAAATTGTGGATAACTTGTGCATAACTTTGGGGATAATACAAAAAACCATTCTCAAACCCTTGATTTTACGACAAACTTTTTTTTGTGGATATTGGGGATAAGTACATGTGTTTGGTGGATAACTCTGTGGATAACTCATTCTGTTTTTATATATAAACAATCTTATCCACATTATCCACAATTTTATATGCCATACCCACTTCTGAGTTATCCCCACTCTATCCACAGCTTTTTTCCACTTATCCACATGTTATCCACAGCCTATCCACAATATTATCCACATTTTACCCCAATGTTGTTGATATTTTTTACAGACTGCTCTCCTCTTCTCTCTTGAAATTCTTCATTATTTTTAGTATAATATCATTATATGGGCTAATAGGCTCTTTTCTCGAAAATTACCATATACCGACGTCAGGAGTAACAAATGATTGACAGATTAAAGGAAAACTGGGATGCCATAAAAGACACCCTGAAGGAAAATTATGATATTTCAAAGGTATCTTACGATACTTGGATTGTCCCTATGGAAATCCACAATGTAGACAATGACCAGGTCTACATCTTGGCAGATACAAAAGGTATCCCCAATATACTAGACTATATCAAGAAGAAGTACAAGCAGATTCTTGAGATTGTCATTGAGGAGAAGATCGGCCTGCACTGCAATGTGATCTTTGTTACTTCGGAGGACCTTGAGAAGCGTCCAAACCTCACTGCAGAAGCTTCTAACATTGTAACCCCCGAGTTAAACTCCTATTATGCTGCTGTGATGAATGCCAACTTAAACCCACGCTATACATTTGATACCTTTGTTGTTGGCTCCAATAACCGATTCGCACATGCTGCTTCACTTGCTGTTGCTGAATCTCCTGGAACCCTCTACAACCCACTATTTATCTATGGCGGCGCAGGTCTTGGCAAGACGCATCTGATGCAGTCTATTGCCCACTATATTCTGCGCAATGATCCAAGTGTACGCGTTTTATATGTCACTAGTGAGACATTCACAAATGACCTGATCGACTCTCTTAAAGGCAAGAAGAATGCTGAGTTTAAAGAGAAATACCGCAGCATTGATGTCCTTATGATTGACGATATACAGTTTTTAATTGGAAAGGAAAGCACACAGGAGGAGTTTTTCCACACCTTCAACTACTTATATGAAACGGGCAAGCAGGTTATCATTACTTCTGATAAACCTCCAAAGGATTTCACAAACCTTGAGGAACGTCTTCGCTCTCGCTTTTCTGTTGGTCTTCCAGTCGATGTCTCTGCTCCTGATTATGAGACTCGTGTGGCAATCCTTCATAAAAAGGAAGAAACAGAGAACACAAAGATCTCTGACGATATTATCAACTATATTGCTGAAAATATCAATACAAATATTCGTGAGCTTGAAGGTGCGCTCAATCGAATTACCGCTTTTAAACGTCTTTCTAATAAAGAAATCACGCTTAATATGGCGGAAGATGTACTTCGCGACATCATCAACAACCACAAAGAGGTTACAATTACTGTTCCTCTGATTGTTGAGGTCATTGCATCACACTTTGGCTTTGAGGCAGATGAGCTTCTTTCACAGAAGCGTAATAAGGATATCGCCTACTCCCGCCAAATTGCGATGTATCTGTGCCGTCAAATGACCGATTTGTCTCTTCAGCAGATCGGAAAGGAACTCGGAAATCGTGATCACACGACTGTCCGGCACGGAATTGAAAAGATTACTGAGGATCTCAAAAACAGCCAGTTTTTACAAGATACCATCGACGTTTTACAGAAAAAAATCAACCCGGCTCTTGGCTGAGCTTTGGGGATCGATTGGGGATATTGTGGATAACTTACCCAATTATCCACATAGTTATCCCCAAGTTATCCCCAAAATTTTTCTTCTGTAAGCCGCATAAATCCTAGGTTTTTTAGAGTTATCCCCAATATCCCCAACCCCTACTACTACTACTATATATATTATAAATCTATCTATCAGCAAAAAGGAGAGTGCCACCATGCATATTATCTGTCCACGAGAAGAGTTACAAAAAGGTGTTTCAATTGTTTCAAAAGCCGTTTCAAATAAGACAACCATGCCGATCTTAGAGTGCATTCTGATCCAGACGAAAGAAGGACGCATTCTTATGACAGCAAATGATATGGAATTGGGGATTGAAACAGAAATTCATGGCATCATTGAGGACAATGGACGTATTGCAATTGATGCTAAGATTTTTTCTGAGATTGTTCGTCGTCTTCCAGACAATGATATCTCCATTGAAACCGATGGAACTGACTCTGTGAAAATTCAGTGTGAGAAGATTAATTTTACAATTCCTGGAAAGAATGCAGATGAGTTTACATTTCTTCCAGAGGTGGAACGCTTAAACTGTGTTACACTGTCTCAGTTTACTCTGAAGGAAATTATCCGCCAAACGATATTTTCCATTTCAGACAATGAGAATAACAAGATGATGGCAGGTGAACTGTTGGAAATTAATGGCAATAACCTGCGCATTGTATCTTTGGATGGTCATCGTATTTCAATTCGCAAGATTGTGTTAAAGGATTCGTATGATTCTATTAAAGTTGTTGTTCCAGGAAAAACACTAAACGAAGTAAGCAAGATTATTAGTGGCGGAACAGATGACGAAGTTCGCTTGTACTTTACTGAGAATCATGTTTTGTTTGAGTTTGACGACACTATTGTTGTGTCACGTTTGATTGAGGGAGAATATTTCCGTATTGACCAGATGTTAAACAGTGATTATGATACTAAGCTGACAGTGAATAAAAAGGAGATGCTTTCATGTATCGACCGTACCACAATGCTGATTAAGGATAGTGACAAGAAACCGATTATTATTGGCATAACTGATCACAGCATGGAGGTAAAGTTAAACTCTGCATATGGTTCCATGAAGGAAGAACTTGCAATTGATAAGCGCGGCAAGGATATCATGATTGGATTTAATCCAAAATTTTTAATTGATGCGCTTCGAGTAATTGATGATGAGATGATTAACATCTACATGATTAATCCAAAGGCACCTTGCTTTATTCGCAATGATGAAGGCACTTATATTTATCTGATTCTTCCGGTAAACTTTAATGTTTATTAAAATCGATAAAATAAATTATAATGAGTATGAAAGGATGAATAAATAAATGGCAAAAATAGTATTAAGAGAGGATTTCATTAAGCTTGGTCAGGCACTAAAAGCAGCAAAGCTTGTTGGAAGCGGTGTGGAGGCAAAGATTGTGATTCTTGACGGAAAGGTTAAGGTGAATGGTCAGGTTGAGCTGCAGCGCGGCAAAAAGCTATATGACAAGGATGTGGTAAGCTTTGCAGGAGAGACAATTGAGATTGTAAAGGAATAATCATATGATTGTAAAATCACTTGCGCTGTCAGATTTTCGAAATTACGATTTACAGGAATTATCTTTTCATCATGGCATCAACATTTTTTATGGGGATAACGCGCAGGGAAAGACAAATATCCTTGAGGGCATTTATCTTTGTATGACAAATAAATCATACAGAGGTAGTCATGACCGAGAGATGATCCGCTTTGGAAAAGAGGAGGCGCACCTTCGTCTTGAGGCTGAAAAAAAAGGCATTCCATACCGGGTGGATATGCATTTAAAAAAATCAAAGACAAAGGGAATTGCAATTAATGGCGTGCCAATCCGCCGCTCAAGTGAATTGATTGGCCTTTTAAATGTCGTTTTCTTTTCACCAGAGGATCTTCAGGTGATAAAAAACGGTCCTGGAGAGCGCAGACGCTTTTTGGACATGGAGCTTTGCCAGCTTGACAAGGTGTATCTGCATTTTTTGACGCATTACAATAAATGTCTTACACAACGAAATGCACTGTTAAAAGAGATAGATCTGTCGAAGGATGCACAGGCAATGCTCGATGTCTGGGATGCACAGCTAATTCAGCATGGAAAAAAAATTGTACAGCTTAGGGAAGCATTTGTTGGTGAGATTGCACCAGTAATCGCACAGATTTATCATTCCCTGACAGGCGGTAGGGAACAGCTGGCAGTTTCGTATGAGCCAAATGTATCTGCTGATAGGTTTGATGAGATTCTTTTTCTTAATCGAGAGAGGGAGATACGGCAAAAGACAACACTGACGGGGCCACATCGTGATGACATTCGATTTCGTGTACAAAATATGGCAACAGGACAAACGACAGATATCCGTACATTTGGATCGCAGGGGCAGCAAAGAAGTGCAGCGCTTGCATTAAAGCTTGCGGAGATTGAGATTGTAAAGCGAAAGGTAAATGATACACCGGTTCTTTTGCTTGACGATGTACTTAGCGAGTTGGATAGCAGCAGACAAAACTATTTGCTGGACAGCATTCATGATATTCAGACCTTTATTACATGTACAGGTCTAGAGGAGTTTGTAAGGCACCGGTTTCACATGGATCAGATTTATCATGTGGAGCGGGGAGTAGTGACTAGGGTAAATTCCCTGAATAGTGAAACGATTTTTTAATCAGTGAGGAGGACACAATGAGCGACGAATACGGAGCAGGTCAGATTCAGATACTGGAGGGGCTGGAGGCAGTCAGAAAACGTCCGGGCATGTATATCGGAAGCACATCTGAGAGAGGGCTTCACCATCTGGTATATGAGATAGTAGACAATGCCGTGGATGAAGCTCTGGCAGGTGTCTGCACCAAGATCGATGTGATTATTCATAAAGACAATTCAATTACAGTTGTTGATAATGGACGAGGAATTCCGATTGGAATCCATCCGAAGGCTGGCATTCCAGCGGTTGAGGTTGTATTTACAATTCTTCATGCAGGCGGAAAGTTTGGCGGTGGAGGATACAAAGTTTCAGGAGGTCTTCATGGTGTAGGAGCATCTGTCGTAAATGCACTTTCCATTTGGCTTGAAGTTGAAATTTATCATGAGGGCAAGGTTTATATGCAGCGCTATGAGCGTGGTCATGTAGTAAACAAGCTTGCCGAAGTGGATACCTGTGATCCAAACAAGCATGGAACAAAGGTTACGTTTAAGCCTGACGGTGAAATTTTTGATACCTTAGTCTACAATTATGATACGCTTAAAGAGCGTCTTCGTGAAATGGCGTTTTTGACAAAGGGATTGAAAATTATTCTGACGGATGAGCGTGAGGAGCCAAATCTTTGCGAGACATTCCACTATGAGGGTGGAATTAAGGAGTTTGTTGAGTACTTAAATAGTGCGAAGGAGCCGCTGTATCCGCAGATTATTTACTGTGAAGGAACAAAGAATAACGTTGCTGTTGAGGTAGCAATTCAGCACAACGATTACTACAACGAAAATATTTACAGCTTTGTCAATAACATCAACACACCAGAGGGAGGAACCCATCTGTCTGGTTTTAAGGCGGCATTGACAGATCTGTTTAATAAATATGCCAGAGCAAATAAGCTTTTAAAGGACAATGAGGATTCATTGTCTGGTGAGGATATCCGTGAGGGTATGACTGCTGTAATAAGCATTAAGATTGAGGATCCACAGTTTGAAGGTCAGACAAAGCAAAAGCTTGGAAACAATGAAGCCAGAGGTGCTGTATCTGCAATTGTAAGTGAACAGTTAACATATTTTCTGGAACAAAATCCAAGCGTTGCGAAGATGATCTGTGACAAGGCAATTCTTGCACAGCGTGCACGTGCGGCAGCGAGAAAGGCACGTGATCTGACAAGAAGAAAGACAGCACTTGATTCAATGACGCTTCCAGGCAAGTTAGCAGACTGTACTGATAAGAATCCAGAAAAATGCGAGATCTACATTGTAGAGGGAGATTCTGCTGGTGGTTCTGCAAAGACAGCGCGTGATCGTGCGACACAGGCAATTTTACCTCTTAGAGGAAAGATTTTAAATGTTGAGAAGGCACGACTTGATCGTGTATATGAAAATGCAGAGATTAAGGCTATGATTACAGCATTTGGAACAGGTATACATGAAGATTTTGATATTACAAAGCTTCGCTATCATAAAATCATTATCATGACTGATGCCGATGTTGATGGTGCTCATATCGCAACACTGCTTCTGACATTTATCTATCGCTTTATGCCGGAGTTAATCAAGCAGGGCTATGTATACCGTGCACAGCCGCCGTTATATAAGCTGGAGAAAAACAAGAAGGTCTGGTATGCGTACTCAGATGAGGAGCTTGCAGCAATTCTTGATGAGGTAGGAAGAGACCAAAATAATAAGATCCAGCGATACAAGGGACTTGGAGAGATGGACGCGGAACAGCTGTGGGAGACTACAATGGATCCAAAGCATCGTGTTCTTTTGAAGGTAAACTTTGACGAGTCATACGCATCAGATATTGATGTTACCTTTAACACCTTGATGGGAGACCGCGTTGAGCCAAGAAGACTCTTTATTGAGAAAAACGCAAAGTATGTTAAGAACCTTGATATCTGATGACAGACCAAATTGGTCTGTCGGGATATAAGGATGCATAGTAAGAATGAGAGGGAAACATGGACGAAACCATATTTGATAAAGTGCAGGAGATCGATCTGAAGAAAACGATGGAGCAGTCATATATTGACTACGCTATGAGTGTTATCTCTCAGAGAGCGCTGCCTGATGTTAGAGACGGCTTAAAGCCAGTACAGAGAAGAGTTTTATACTCCATGATCGAGTTAAACAACGGTCCGGATAAGCCGCATCGTAAATGCGCACGTATCGTCGGCGATACCATGGGTAAATATCATCCGCATGGAGACAGCTCAATATATGGAGCACTAGTCAATATGGCGCAGGAGTGGTCTACCCATTATCCGCTTGTTGATGGCCATGGAAACTTTGGTTCTGTGGATGGAGATGGCGCAGCAGCCATGCGTTATACGGAGGCGCGTCTGTCTAAGATTGCAATGGAGATGCTTGCAGACATCAATAAGGACACTGTAAATTTCAGTCCGAACTTTGATGAGACAGAAAAAGAGCCAGATGTGCTTCCTTGCCGTTTCCCAAATCTTTTGTGTAACGGTACCACTGGTATCGCAGTTGGAATGGCATCAAATATTCCGCCTCATAACATCAAAGAGACAATTGATGCAGTTGTTAAAATGATTAACAACCGTATTGACGAGAATCGTGATACAGAGATTGAGGAGCTGATGAGTGTTATTCAGGGACCAGATTTCCCAACAGGTGCAACAATTATTGGTCGACGCGGTATCGAAGAGGCATATCGTACTGGAAAGGGAAAGATTATTGTCCGTGCAGTAACAAACATTGAGCCGATGCAAAATGGCAAGAACCGAATTGTAGTAACGGAGCTTCCTTATGGTGTCAACAAAGCAAAGCTGATCGAGAAGATCGCAGAGCTTGTAAAGGATAAGCGTGTGGATGGAATTACTGATTTAGCCGATCAGTCCAGTCGTGAAGGAATGCGAATTTCAATTGAACTGCGCCGTGATGTAAATCCTAATGTGGTGTTAAATCAGCTTATGAAGCATACACAGCTGCAGGACACATTTGGTGTTATCATGCTGGCGCTTGTCGGCGGCGAGCCAAGAATCCTTAATATCCATGATATGCTGTATTATTATCTGCAGCATCAGGAGGAGGTTGTAACAAGACGTACCAGATACGATTTAAGTAAAGCACAGGAGCGTGCTCATATCTTAGAGGGACTATTAATTGCACTGGATCATATAGATCGTGTGATTGAGATCATTCGTGGTTCTGCAAATGTAGTAGCTGCAAAAGCATCATTGATTGAAGAGTTTGGTCTTTCAGATGCCCAGTCTCAGGCAATTGTAGATATGCGTCTTCGCACATTGACTGGATTGGAGCGAAATCGTCTGGAAAATGAATATAAGGAGCTAGAGGAGCGAATTGCTTATCTGCAGAGTATTTTAGGTGATGAGAAGGTATTGCTTGGCGTTATTCGTGATGAACTTCTTACGATTAAGGCTAAATATGGTGATGACCGTAAAACGGCAATTGAGCTGGCAGAGGATGAATTTAATGCAGAGGACTTAATTCCAAATGAGGCAGCTGTTATTGCTATGACAAAGCTTGGCTACATTAAGAGAATGTCCCCAGATCACTTTAAGGCGCAGAATCGAGGCGGCAAAGGTATTAAGGGAATGAATATCTTAGATGAGGACTATATTGCAGATCTGATTACAATTAATAATCATGATTATGTTCTTTTCTTTACAAATCTCGGAAGAGTGTACCAGCTTAAGGGTTATGAGATACCTGAGGCAAGTCGTACTGCAAGAGGAACAGCTGTTATTAATCTGCTGCAGCTGCAGGCAGGTGAAAAGGTAACTTCGATTCTTAGAAATGAGGGACATGAGTCTGGTTATCTGACCATGGCAACAAAGTTTGGCATGATTAAGAGAACAAATCTGTCGGAATATGGAAATATTCGTAAGGTAGGATTGGCGGCAATTAGTCTGCGCGAGGGTGATGAGCTGATTGACGTTCATGTTACAGATGGAAAGCGTGACATCATCATGATTTCACATCTGGGTCAGTGTATTCGCTTTAATGAAAATGATGCCAGAGCAACGGGAAGAGTATCCATGGGTGTAAAGGGTATGAACCTGGCAGATGGAGACAATGTAATTGGCATGCAGGTCGCAGAGGAGAATGGTGAGCTTCTTTTTGTATCCGAAATGGGTATGGGCAAGAAGACTGCTATGAGTGAATTTAAAGACCAGAATCGAGGCGGTAAGGGTATTCGCTGCTATCGCGTCAATGCAAAGACCGGCAATCTGGCTGGTGTAAAGGTATATAAAGAGGGCTATGAGCTGATGTTAATAACAACGGAAGGTACTGTGATTCGTATGAAGACAGATACTATTCCTGTTTTAGGAAGAGATACCAGCGGTGTTAAGCTAATGCAGGTAGATCAGGAAAACGTTAAGGTATCAAGCATTGAACTTATAGAAGAATCTAAGGAAGAAGAATTTGCTGAGACTTCTGAGGAGACTGTAGGTTCTAAAGAAGTATAATCTGATAATGTTGTGAGGGACGCTTCGGCGTCCCTTTTTTGAAAAAAAATGAAAATAGGTATTGACATTAAGTGAAACATGGGTTATAATCATTTATGCGTTTAAGCAATTCATATAAGTTATAGTTGTGGAGAAATACTCAAGTGGCTGAAGAGGCGCCCCTGCTAAGGGTGTAGACCGTTTGCGCGGTGCGAGGGTTCAAATCCCTCTTTCTCCGTTTCTATTTTAGGAAAGTGTAATATCATAACAAAAGGTTATTAGATTTACTTACAGTCCCATATGTATTGTGTCACCCTTTGGGTTTGCCGTAAGGCAGCGCAAAGGTTTTCTTTTTCTTTACTTTCAAATCTCAAAAAAAGATTTGAAAAAAGTTAAAAAAGTTGTTGACAAACGCTTGAAAGTGTGCTAGTATATAGAAGCTGTCGCTGAGACAGACAATACAAAACACAAAGAACCTTGATAATTGAACAGTATAACCAACCCTGAAGATTTCTTAAAAA
>OJME01001616.1_pt1 | contig 17529 bp, 17 predicted proteins | sample 1597151 | NCBI WGS metagenome assembly OJME01 (sample SAMEA2452118, study PRJEB22498) | human gut metagenome | biome: human feces; feature: human gut; material: feces | place: Australia | collected 2012
TCAGGAGGTATTTATGAAGCTATGATTACTACCGTAGGTGGTCTGATTGTCGGTATTATTGCTATGTTTGCTTACAACTATCTGGTGATGCTGGTAGACAGAGTGGTCAATAAGATGGAGTCCAGAACCATGGAGTTTATGGACCTGCTTAATGAACCTGCACAGAAATAAGGTGCTGAGATAAAATAGAGTGCGTAGCCAATTGGCACATTGACATATTGGCATATTGAAGAATTATTTTATGGCATTAAAGCGTCGAGCAAAAATATCACCCAACTTTAGTATGGCATCTATGACGGACGTCATATTCCTGTTGCTTATCTTTTTTATGATAACTTCAACTGTTGTGTCGCCCAATGCGATTAAAGTGTTATTGCCACAAGGCAAACAGCAAACTTCGGCTAAACCGTTGACAAGAGTTATCATTGATAAGGACCTGAACTATTATGCAGCGTTCGGTAATGAAAAAGAGCATGCTTTAGGCTTGGAGGAATTGACTCCATTCCTGCAAAGCTGTGCGGATAAAGAACCTGAGATGTATGTTGCTCTCTATGCGGATGAAACTGTACCTTACCGTGAGATCGTTAAGGTGCTGAATATCGCGAATGAGAATCATTTTAAAATGGTGCTGGCTACCCGCCCGCCGGAAACAAGGAAGAAATGAACATAAAAAGAAAGAGTGAATATATAGGGGCGTTGGGTGCATTGTTGGTGCATGTGGCTATTATTGCTCTTTTGATTCTGGTAAGTTTTGCTGTTCCACGTCCGGACGAAGAAGCCGGCGGTGTACCGGTGATGATGGGAGATGTGGATGCGGCTTATGGAAATTATGATCCCTCCACTATGGTGGACGTGGAAGTAATGCCTGAAGAAGTGCCGGCTCCGCAACCCGTACCCGAAGTGGAAGCCGAACAGGAAATGATTACGCAGACCGAAGAAGAAACGGTTGCTATAAAACCCAAGGTCGAGCCTAAGAAGGAGAAGCCGAAAGTAGAGAAGAAGCCTTAAAAAACAGCCGAAGAAAAGGCTGCCGAAGCTAAAAAACTTGCTGAAGAAAGGGCAGAGCGTGAGCGCAAGGCCGCTGCAGAAGCTGCCAGTAAACGAGTAGCCGGTGCCTTTGGTAAAGGCTCGCAGATGGGGGGAAGCAAAGGTAGTGCTACTTCGGGTGAAGGAGTAGAAGGAAGTAAAGATGGCAATTCGTCGACCGGAGCAAAGTCCGGAGTCGGGGGATATGGAACATTTAATCTTGGCGGACGTTCTATAGGAGAGGGAGGTTTGCCCCGTCCCGTATACAACGTTCAGGAAGAGGGGCGAGTAGTTGTTTCTATTACCGTGAATCCAGCTGGTCATGTGATTGCTACCAGTATCAACCGATTGACTAACACGGTAAATTCGACTTTGCGTAAAGCTGCTGAAGATGCGGCTAAAAAAGCACGTTTTAATGCCGTAAACGGAGTGAACAACCAGACAGGAACGATTACTTATTATTTTAATTTGAAATAATTAATGCTTAAAGTACCGTGTTTTTAGAAAGGTGGGCTTTGAGTTTATAACATCTAAATGATATAGATTATGGGAACAGTTTATGCATTTTTCGCAGACGGATTTGAAGAAATTGAAGCGCTTACTACAATTGATACATTGAGACGCGCTGGTTTAGATGTAGAAATTGTATCTGTTACGCCAGACGAGATTGTAGTCGGTGCGCATGATGTATCTGTGCTTTGCGATAAGAATTTTGAGAATTGTGATTTCTTTGATGCTGAGTTGCTGTTTTTGCCGGGAGGAATGCCGGGTGCTGCCACTCTGGACAAACATGAAGGGTTGCGTAAGTTAATTCTTAGCTTTGCGGAGAAAAACAAGCCTATTGCCGCTATTTGTGCCGCCCCGATGGTACTTGGAAAACTGGGACTTCTGAGAGGTCGCAGAGTAACCTGTTATCCCAGCTTCGAACAGTACCTGGAAGGTGCGGAGTGTACTAACGAGCCGGTTGTCAGAGATGGTAACATCATTACCGGTATGGGACCGGGTGCTGCGATGGAATTTGCATTGACTATTGTAGATACATTGTTAGGCAAGGAAAAAGTAAACGAGCTGGTAGAGGCCATGTGCGTAAGACGTTAAGCCTATGTATCGGACTGCTTTGATTGTAGCCGGGGGGAAGGGACTCCGCATGGGAAGTGAACTTCCCAAACAGTTTCTTCCCATTGGCGGAAAGCCTGTATTGATGCATACGTTGGAAGCTTTTCATCGATTCGATAAGAGAATGCAGCTTATTCTCGTATTGCCCCGGGAACAGCAGGGGGTTTGGCGGGAACTGTGTGAAACGCATGGATTTAACATCAGGCATGAAATTGCCGATGGAGGTGAAACCCGTTTCCACTCGGTTAAAAACGGATTGGCTTTGATAAACGGTATCGGTGGTATGGTGGGGGTGCATGACGGTGTTCGTCCTTTCGTATCGCAGGAAGTGATTGCCCGTTGTTTCCGGGAAGCTGCTGTGCGAAAAGCCGTAATTCCTGTCATCGATGTTGTAGAAACCGTGCGCCATCTCACAGGATCAGGCAGTGAGACTGTAAACCGTAATGATTATAAACTGGTTCAAACTCCCCAGGTATTCGATGCCGATTTACTGAGAAGAGCTTATGAACAAGAGTTTACTCCCTTTTTTACTGATGATGCCTCCGTGGTAGAGGCTATGGGAGTTCCTGTCCATCTGGTGGAGGGAAACCGTGAAAATATAAAAATAACTACTCCATTTGATTTGAAAGTAGCTTCAGCCTTGTTGTAATGTTCGATTTAGCTACACGAGACATAAAGTACTTATCCGGTGTTGGTCCGCAAAAAGCTGCGGTTCTGAATAAAGAGTTGGAGATTTATTCATTGCATGATCTGCTCTATTATTTTCCTTATAAATATGTAGACCGGAGTCGCATCTATTACATTCATGAAATAGATGGTAATATGCCGTATATACAGTTGAAGGGAAAGATACTTGGCTTTGAAACTTTTGGTGAAGGGCGGCAGAGAAGATTATTAGCACATTTCTCGGATGGCACAGGAGTCGTTGACCTCGTGTGGTTTCAGGGTATAAAGTATGTCACAGGTAAGTATAAACTTCACGAAGAATATATTATCTTTGGTAAGCCGACCGTGTTTAACGGAAGAATTAACGTAGCCCATCCCGATATAGATAATCCCGCTGATTTGAAATTGTCATCAATGGGACTCCAACCTTATTATAATACAACGGAGAAGATGAAACGTAGCTTTCTCAACTCCCATGCCATTGAAAAGATGATGGCAACCATTATCGGACAGATTCAGGAGCCTTTGCCCGAGACACTTTCACCTAAACTGATTGCCGACCATCATCTGATGCCTTTGACGGAAGCTTTACGGAATATTCATTTTCCTTCTAATCCGGAACTGTTGAGGAAGGCGGAATATCGTCTTAAGTTCGAAGAGCTCTTTTATGTACAGCTCAATATTCTGAGATATGCCAAAGACCGGCAACGTAAATACCGCGGTTATGTTTTCGAAACAGTCGGTAAAATCTTCAATACATTTTATTCTAAGAATCTTCCTTTCGAACTGACCGGGGCTCAAAAGCGGGTTTTGAGAGAAATCCGGCAGGACGTCGGTTGCGGAAAGCAAATGAATCGCCTGTTGCAGGGGGATGTGGGAAGTGGGAAAACACTGGTGGCCTTGATGAGTATGCTGATTGCCCTTGATAATGGTTTTCAGGCTTGTATGATGGCGCCTACTGAGATTTTGGCTAACCAACATTACGATACAATCAAAGAGTTGTTGTTTGGAATGGATGTGCGGGTGGAACTCCTGACAGGTTCGGTGAAAGGAAAGAAACGGGAAGCTATCCTTGCGGGACTCCTGACCGGAGATGTACATATATTGATCGGTACCCACGCCGTTATTGAAGATACTGTAAATTTTGCTTCTTTAGGATTGGCCGTAATTGACGAACAACACCGCTTTGGTGTGGCACAGCGTGCCAGACTGTGGAGCAAGAGTATTCAGCCGCCCCATGTATTGGTTATGACTGCTACTCCGATTCCACGTACGCTGGCAATGACACTTTATGGTGATTTGGATGTCTCTGTCATAGATGAATTGCCTCCCGGACGTAAGCCGATCTCTACTATTCACCAGTTTGATAACCGGAGAGAAAGTTTATATCGTTCGGTGCGTAAACAAATTGAAGAAGGGCGCCAGATTTATATTGTATACCCCTTGATTAAGGAGAGTGAAAAGATTGATTTAAAAAATCTTGAAGAAGGGTATTTGCATATTTGTGAGGAGTTTCCCGACTGTAAGGTTTGTAAAGTGCATGGCAAAATGAAACCTGCCGAGAAAGATGCGCAGATGCAACTTTTTATTTCGGGTGAAGCGCAGATTATGGTAGCTACCACAGTGATTGAAGTAGGAGTGAATGTGCCTAACGCTTCGGTGATGATTATCGAAAATGCCGAACGCTTCGGACTTTCACAGTTACATCAGTTGCGTGGCCGGGTAGGGCGTGGAGCCGACCAATCATATTGCATTCTGGTCACTACCTATAAGCTGACTGAAGAGACCCGGAAACGTCTGGAAATAATGGTACGCACCAATGACGGATTTGAAATAGCTGAAGCCGATCTTAAACTCCGGGGACCAGGTGACCTGGAAGGTACACAGCAAAGTGGTATTGCTTTCGACTTAAAGATTGCGGATATTGCCCGTGACGGTCAACTCTTGCAATACGTGCGTAATATCGCAGAAGAAATAACGGATGCCGATCCGGGTGGCGTGTTGCCGGAGAATGAAATTCTATGGCGGCAGCTGAAAGCATTGCGCAAGACGAATGTTAACTGGGCTGCCATTAGCTGAAAAACGGTTAAACATGTAGCTTTTTTACATAAACATGTTGCATAACATATTTCTCTTTATTTCCTCTGTTTATGGAGGTTTAGAGAAATATTTCTTTAATTCTGCTATTTATCCTTATAAAAAATAGTTAAGAGGATACCTGCCGTTTCGCTTAGAAATGCTATCTTTGGAGGAATTTTAAAATAAATGAGCACTTTAACCTTTTGAAACTGTACGTTATGATGGAAAAAACATTGGTCATTCTGAAACCTTGTACTCTTCAGCGAGGACTGGTTGGCGAGATTACTCGTCGTTTTGAGCGTAAAGGATTGCGTTTGGCAGGAATGAAAATGATGCAGTTGACAGATGAAGTGTTAAGTGAGCATTATTCACACCTTAGTTCGAAACCATTCTTTCAGCGAGTGAAAGATTCTATGATGACGGCTCCCGTTATCGTTTGTTGTTTTGAAGGTGTGGATGCTATTCAAGCCTTTCGTGCATTGGCAGGACCAACTAACGGACGTCTGGCAGCCCCGGGGACCATTCGCGGAGATTATAGTATGAGCTTTCAAGAGAACATTGTTCATACCTCTGATTCGCCGGAAACCGCAGTTGTCGAATTAAACAGATTCTTTAAACCGGAAGAAATATTCGATTACAAACAGGCTACTTTTGACTACCTGTATGCAAATGACGAATATTGATTGAATTGAATTAAACAAGACGAATGAATTTCAATTGCATTAAAACAGTAATGATTGCCGCTGCGGCTATGATCAGCCTGAACTCTTTTTCTCAGGATTTGATTGCCCGTCAGGCACCGATTGACAGAAAATTAAAAAGTGTAGATTCATTAGCATTGCAGAAACAGATTCGCGCAGAACAGTCTGAATATCCTGCACTGAGTCTGTATCCTAATTGGAACAACCAGTACGTACATGCTTACGGAAAGGATGCTATAATTCCCGATTCTTATACAATCGATCTCACGGGTTTCCATATGCCTACTCCCAGTACCCGTATCACTTCTCCCTTCGGACCACGTTGGAGAAGAATGCATAATGGACTTGACATCAAAGTGAACATTGGAGATACTATTGTAGCTGCTTTCGACGGAAAGGTGCGTATTGTGAAGTATGAACGTAGAGGTTATGGTAAATATGTCGTTATTCGTCACGACAATGGACTGGAAACCGTATACGGTCACTTATCCAAACAGCTTGTAGAAGAGAACCAATTGGTAAAAGCCGGTGAACCCATTGCCTTGGGAGGAAATACCGGACGTTCAACGGGATCTCACTTGCATTTTGAGACCCGTTTCCTGGGTATTGCCATCAATCCTGCATTAATGTTCGACTTCCCGAAACAGGATATCGTTGCCGATACATATACATTCAGAAAAACAAGAGGTTACGAACGTAACAAAGCCGGTTCACATGATACTAATATAGCATCGGACGGCGAAATCAGATATTACAAGGTTAAGAAAGGCGACAGTTTGTCCAGAATCGCTAAACTGCGCGGTGTTTCAGTTAGCACACTTTGCAAGTTGAACCGTATTACCACGAAGACAACACTTCGTCCGGGTCAAGTATTGCGCTGTTCATAATAGTTATACTACATAGACGGAAGAGGGCACTTTAATATTATTTAGAGTGCCCTCTTTTCATTTTTCTTTAATTATTGTTACCTTTGCACACTATTTGTAAGGAAATGAAAGATACCAAGCAACAATTTGAACATGTCATAGCATTATGCCGTGACCTATTCTCTAAGAAACTGCATGATTACGGTCCTGCATGGCGTATTCTGCGTCCTGCTTCCGTAACAGATCAGATATTTATCAAAGCCAACCGTATTCGTAGTATTGAAGTAAAAGGGGTGACTCTTGTCGACGAAGGAATCCGTTCCGAGTTTATTGCTATTGTCAACTATGGTATTATCGGGTTGATACAATTGGAACTCGGATATGCAGAGTCGGCTGATATAACAGTAGATGAAGCATTGGCTTTGTACGATAAGCATGCAAAGGAAGCATTGGAATTGATGCTTGCCAAGAATCATGATTATGATGAGGCATGGCGCAGTATGCGCGTTAGCTCGTATACTGATTTGATACTGATGAAGATTTATCGTACCAAGCAGATAGAGAGCCTTGCCGGTCAGACATTGGTATCAGAAGGTATTGACGCCAATTACATGGATATGATTAACTATTCTGTTTTCGGATTGATTAAGATAGAATTTGAAGGATAAGGAGCTACATATTATTCAGAAAGTATGGACCAATCTGTGCCGCTTCGTGCTGGCAGGGGTGTTCATCTTTTCAGGATTCGTGAAAGCAGTCGATCCGTTGGGATCGGAATATAAGATACAAGATTATCTGGATGCTTTCGGGATGGGAACGTGGTTTCCGGCCTTTTTCCCTTTGTTGGCGGGTATTGTTTTGTCAGCTGTCGAGTTTTCGGTAGGTGTGTTTCTGTTTTTTGGTATCCGGAAAACAACCGCTACCTGGTTGGCTTTGTTGCTGATGATCTGTATGACTCCTCTTACTCTGTATTTGGCATTGGCTAATCCGGTATCCGATTGTGGTTGTTTCGGTGACGCCTGGGTATTGACAAACTGGCAAACATTTTGGAAGAATGTTATTCTGCTGATTGCAGCAATTTCCGTTTTCCGGTGGAAGCATCAGATGATCCGTTTTATCAGTGCTAAGATGGAATGGCTCGTATCTCTATATACTTTCCTGTTTGTGTTTGCGCTTTCGTTCTATTGTCTGGGCAACTTGCCGATACTGGATTTTCGTCCTTATAAGATAGGGAAGAATATTCCGGAAAACATGAGTATCCCGGCAGGGGCAAAACCGACGGTTTACGAGAGTGTTTTCGTGTTGGAGAAGAATGGTGAAAAGAAAGAGTTCTCGTTGGAAAATTATCCCGATAGTACCTGGAAATTCATTGAAGCGCGGACCGTTGTGAAAGAGAAAGGTTATGAGCCTTCTATCCATGATTTCTCAATGACTAATCTTGAAACAGGTGAAGATATTACAGATAAAGTACTGGCAGATAAAAACTATACATTCTTATTGGTAGCCCATCGGATTGAAGAGGCAGATGACAGTAACATCGATCTGATAAATGAGATTTATGATTATGCGGTAGAGCATGGTTATGGCTTTTACTGCCTGACCTCTTCGCTGGATTATCAGATAGAACAATGGAAAGATAAAACCGGAGCGGAATATCCGTTCTGCCTGATGGATGATATTACGTTGAAAACGATGATACGTTCCAATCCGGGACTGATGCTGATTAAAGAAGGTACCATTTTAAATAAATGGAGTGATAGTGAATTGCCTGATGAATATGCCCTGACTGACAAACTGGAAAACCTTGAACTGGGAAAACAGAAACAAGAGAGCGATGTGCATACGATCGGTTATGTACTCCTTTGGTTTGCTATCCCTTTATTGATGGTTTTGGGAGTTGATATTCTGGTTGTGAAGCGTCTTGAAAAGAAACGTAAAAAAGCTGCTGACAAAGCTGCCGGAAATTTACAAGTCTCTTCTGAAACGCAGAAGAATGAATAATTGAATCGTAAATTTATTAACCCTTTTAATAAAAAACAAAATGAGAAAAAACATTGTTGCAGGAAACTGGAAAATGAACAAAACCCTCCAAGAGGGTATTGCTCTTGCAAAAGAACTGAATGAAACATTGGCTAACGAAAAGCCTAACTGTGATGTAATCATCTGTACTCCGTTTATCCACCTTGCTTCTGTAACTCCTCTTGTAGATGCTGCCAAGATTGGTGTTGGTGCTGAAAACTGCGCTGATAAAGAATCAGGTGCTTACACAGGTGAAGTTTCAGCCGCTATGGTTGCTTCTACAGGTGCTAAATATGTCATCCTGGGTCACTCAGAACGTCGTGCTTACTACGGTGAAACAGTTGAAATCCTGAAAGACAAAGTGAAATTGGCTTTGGCTAACGGTTTGACTCCTATTTTCTGTATCGGTGAAGTTCTGGAAGAACGCGAAGCTAACAAACAGAACGAAGTGGTTGCTGCTCAGTTAGAATCTGTATTCGATCTTTCTGCAGAAGACTTTGCTAAGATCGTTTTGGCTTACGAACCGGTTTGGGCTATCGGTACAGGTAAAACTGCTACTCCTGACCAGGCACAGGAAATCCATGCATTTATCCGTTCTGCTGTAGCCGGAAAATATGGAAAAGAAATTGCCGACAACACTTCTATCCTTTACGGTGGTAGCTGTAAACCTTCTAATGCAAAAGAACTGTTTGCCAACCCGGATGTTGACGGTGGCTTGATCGGTGGTGCTGCTTTGAAGGTTGCCGATTTCAAAGGTATCATTGATGCATTCAACTAATTAAAAGATTAAGAACTGGAAGTTGGGAATGTTGGTTATACCAATCAATCCATTCTCAATTTTCAGTTCTCCATTCCTCAATTGACAAGCTTATGAAGAAATTGGGCTTACTGTTTTTACTATTGGTTCTTGCGGCAGGTGTACAGGCTCAAAGCGATATTGTGAAGAGTCTGGAACGTAACGTGCCGGGACAAGGGAAAGTGACCATTCATCAAGATCCACGCATTGCAGCTTTATTGGGTAGTGTTCCTCCCAGTACCGGTGAACAGAAGATACTCAAGTCTTCCGGATACCGGATACAGACTTATGCCGGCAATAATACTCGCCAAGCCAAGAACGAGGCGCATAACGTAGGCTCCCGGGTTAAGGAGTATTTTCCGGAACTTTCCGTTTATACCTCTTTCAATCCTCCCCGCTGGTTGTGCAGGGTAGGCGATTTTCGTAGTATCGAAGAAGCTGATGCCATGATGCGCAAGCTGAAAGCAACCGGTGTGTTTAAGGAAGTCTCTATTGTTAAAGATCAAATCAATATCCCCCTGTAATTATGTTAGAAAAAGAAGAAATCAACTCTCCGGCTTTGGAGGATTTAAAGAAGCATTATCGCAGTATTATCACTCTTTTAGGTGAGGATGCCGAACGGGAAGGTTTACTGAAGACCCCCGAACGTGTTGCTAAAGCTATGTTGACTCTGACCAAAGGTTATCACATGGATCCGCATGAAGTACTTCGTTCGGCTAAGTTTCAGGAAGAATACAGCCAGATGGTGATTGTGAAAGATATCGATTTCTTCTCTCTTTGCGAACATCACATGCTGCCTTTCTACGGCAAAGCGCATGTGGCTTATATTCCTAACGGTTATATCACCGGACTTAGCAAGATAGCCCGGGTGGTAGATATTTTCTCTCACCGGTTGCAAGTGCAGGAGCGCATGACGCTCCAGATTAAAGAGTGCATCCAGGAAACTCTCAATCCATTGGGAGTGATGGTTGTCGTTGAAGCCAAACACATGTGTATGCAGATGCGTGGTGTTGAGAAACAAAATTCTGTAACTACTACTTCCGATTTTACAGGTGCTTTCAACCAGGCTAAAACCCGCGAAGAGTTTATGAATCTGATTCGTCAGAGATAAGTCTGGTGTAGTATATTATTGGTATATAGGGGCAATCGCGCTGAATTTATTAGTATTTAAGTTTGTTTATATAGCTTTTGTTTTTTATTTTTGTGCTAAATGAATTAACTTTTATTTTAGCGTATGCCCTCCAATTCCAGTGACTTAATCCGGTTCAACAAGTTCTTTTCCGAAAATCAGCAACGGTTTATCCGGTTTGCATGGACTTATACGCGTGACGAGATCGTAGCCGAAGATATCGTTATGGAGGCTTTAATGTCCTATTGGGAAAACCGTCTTAAGATCTCTTCTGAGATCAATCCTTCTGCCTATGTCCTTACGGTCGTAAAGAATAAGTGCCTTAATCATCTCCGCCATTTACAATTGGTCAATGAAGTGTCCGATCGCGTCAGTTCTCATTCAGAATGGGAGTTGTCCAATCGTATCGCCACTTTGGATGCCTGTGAACCCAGTGCTTTATTTGCCGGAGAGGTGCAGAACATTATCGATCATGTGATTTCCCGTCTGTCCGCCAATACCGCCCGGATTTTCGTTCTGAGCCGTTACGAAAATAAATCCCACAAAGAAATAGCCGAGATAATGGGAATGACTGTAAAAGGCGTTGAATTTCATATCTCCAAAGCCACCAAAGAGCTTCGTGTAGCTCTGAAGGACTATCTGGTCTTGTTCCCTTTCTTATATGACTTCCTCACTTAAAAACCATTCAGAAAAATGTATTACGGGTATCCGAAGAAGGTACTGCCCATAAAAAAAAGAACTTTTTTACTAGGGAGGCAATCTGTTTGCGTGTTATTAAGATGAATGCAGATAAAAACAGACCTATGAAAATAGAAAAAGAAATATTATATCGCTACTTTAACGGGGATGCCGGTCCTGAAGAAGAAAAGAAGATCCGCCAGTATATTGAAGCTTCCGAAGAAAACTGGAAGGAATATCTTCGGGAGAGGAAATTCTTCGATACGATTATTCTGAAGGAGCGGGCCGTTTCTGTCCAAAAGCAGGCCGGGCGACGACGGATGATCCGTAGAATCGGTTTTGAATGCCTGAAGGTGGCGGCTGTTCTGCTGATTGCCTTGGGGACAACGTATTTTTGGCTTAACCGACCCTCCGAAACAGAATCGAGAAGTGTGGTCAGCACTTTGAAGGGACAGATGGCGAACATCACTCTTCCCGACGGTAGCCGTGTCTGGCTTAACTCCAATACCCGAATTGAGTATCCGCAAAACTTTGCAGATAAAAGACGTGACGTAGAGATAGACGGCGAAGCCTATTTTGAGGTAACGCATGATGCAAAGAAACCCTTTGTGGTACACACTTCCGAAAAAGAACAGATTGAAGTACTCGGCACCCGGTTTTATGTAGAAGCCTATTCGGGTACCAAGGAGTTTGAGACAGCCTTGATAGAGGGAAGTGTCCGTGTGAAAGCAGGCAATTCCCAGTTAACGCTGCGTCCTTCGTACAAAGCCGTACTTAAAGGGGGCAAAATGACTGTCGAAAAAATTACTGATTTTGATACTTACCGTTGGCGTGAAGGACTGATTTGTTTTAAGAGTAAACGGTTTACTGAAATACTGCGAGAGTTTGAAAAGTATTATGGTGTCGGGATAGGATTTGATGCCGCCAAAGTAGACAATCCGGTACTCACTGTCAAGTTCCGCTTGTCCGACGGAATAGAATATGCATTACGTGTTTTGCAGAGGGACGTGAACTTTAAGTACGTCCGGGATGATGAGAAGAATACATTTACCATTAAATAAATTGTTGAACCTTTAATAAGAATACTGCCTATGAAGAATACCGCTTAAATCTGATTGAAACAAAAGGCCGGTAAGTACTGCAATACCTACCAGCCTAAAGGAGAAACATTCTTCTTTTACCTGAAAAAGAAAAATATTAAATGAATTTATAAAGCAAAGATATGAAAAATACTCGTTGCACGGATTTTTATATACCTAAAAATTCGTCAATCAAACCATTATTTAAAACTATGAGAGTCACTACATTCTTACTTTTCTTTTGTGTATTCGGTGCCATGGCAGGTACTGTCAATTCTCAGAATGCAAGAGTGTCCATTAAAAAAACGAATGTCCCTTTAGAGGAAATACTGAATGAGATAGAACGTCAGACAGATTACCTGTTTATGTACTCGAATGCTGTCGATGTGAAAAGACACGCATCAATCCATGTTTCAGAGAAACCCGTATCGGAGGTCCTGAATCAGCTGCTTGGAAATCAAGTCTTGTACGAGATGGAAGGAACACACATCATTTTGTCCGACAAGCACAGCCCCCGGAATACGATAATCGTACAACAGGAAGACAAAATTCCGGTGAAAGGGAAGATTACCGACATGGCGGGTGAGCCCATCATAGGTGCCAGTATACTTGAGAAGGGAACTACCAACGGAATTATAACAGATCTCAACGGCGGCTTTTCGTTGGATGTATCTCCGGGAGCCATACTTGTCATCTCGTATATCGGATATGCCAAACAAGAAGTCAAAGTGATTCCCGGCAAGACTCTGAAGATAAAGATGAAAGAAGATGCCGAGTTGCTGGACGAAGTTGTTGTCGTGGGTTACGGTACGCAGAAGAAAGTAAACCTGACAGGTGCTGTTGAGACCATCGAGTCGGATGTCATTGAAAACCGTCCCATCCGTAGTGCCACGGATGCACTTCAGGGAACAGTATCGGGGCTGACAGTCAGTTCGGGTACCGGAAAGCCCGGAGAGTTTGCCTCTTTCAAGATACGTGGAAACACTTCCATCAATAGCGCCGGTGCTTTAGTGATTATCGACGGTATGCCGGGAGATATTAATGTGGTAAATCCACAGGATATTGAAACCATTTCAATATTGAAAGATGCCGCTTCTGCTGCTATTTATGGTGCACGTGCTGCCGAGGGAGTGGTATTGGTGACTACTAAGAAGGGGGCTTCGGAGAAGGTGAAGGTAGAGTATACCGGTAATTTTTCTTTTAATTCTCCTACGCGTTTACCTGAAAGCAATACGGGATTGGACCATGCATTATTATCCAACGTTGCATTTGCCAATGCCGGATTGGCCGCTCCTTTTTCACAGAAAGCAATTGATGCTATTAAAGATCCCAATACCATTGCTATTCCTAACGGTAAAGAGTGGATATATACTTCGGATGTGGACTGGATTGGTCTGATGATGGATCATAGTTTTCAGCAGACCCATAACTTAACTATTTCGAAAGCATCTGATCGTTTGAAGTATCTCTTTTCCATCGGCTGGCTTGATCAGAATGGAATGTTTTCTGAATATGGTCCTGACAATTATGACCGTATTAATCTCCGCTCAAATATCAGTGTTGAATTGATAAAGAACAAGCTGTCGTTTGATAGCCGTATCAGTTATTCACGGGGAGTAAACCTCTATCATGCTGCCGAAGGTTCGTGGTCAATTCCTTATATCACTTTTATACAGGCCGGTCCCAATATGCCTATTTATGATCCGAATGGAAATTATTCCCGCCACCGAATGCAGTTGAATCCGATTCAGGCCTTGAAAGAAGGCGGTGAAGGGCGTACCCGTAATCAACGGATTGAAGGAGTATTTACTTTAGAGTATAAACCGGTGAAAGGTCTTTCTCTACGGGCCATCGGAGGTGCGAATATTCTTGACGGACAAAAAAAGGAATGGCGTAGAGCTTATGGAAAATATGGTGTGGAAGGTTTAATCTCGACTGCCTTTGGACAGAAAAGTCCGAACTCTGTAACGCAGAATAATTCCCATCGACAATATCTGACCGGGCAACTGATTGCCGAATACAAAGGTGTATTTGGAAAACACGATATTAATGTTCTTGGAGGATGGTCGGCAGAAGAGAATCTGTATGAAGATCTTCAGGGAAAACGTACCGATATCATAGGAAATGAACTGCCTGCGCTTAATCTGGGTGATACGGACGGATGGTCGAATGGTGCCGATGAAAATGAATGGGCATTGGTTTCAGGATTCATGCGTATGAATTATGCGTTTGCTTCCAAATATCTGGTTGAGGCCAACTTCCGTGCGGACGCTTCTTCACGTTTTTCAAAAAAGCACAGATGGGGTGTATTTCCTTCCGCTTCGGTCGGCTGGCGAATTACGGAAGAGAAGTTCATGAAGAATCAGCGCATCTTCGATAACCTGAAGCTGCGTGTTTCCTGGGGACAGTTGGGAAACCAGAACGGGTTAGGAATGTATGACCATATTGCCAGTTATAATATTAAGGGGTACTATCCGTTTAAGTCGGAACTCGGACAGTGGGCCGTCATTTCCAAACTGCCATCGGAAACAAGAACCTGGGAAACGGTAGAAATGAATAATTTTGCGGTAGACATGGCGTTTCTCAGAAACCGTCTGACAGTGACCGGAGAATATTTCATCAAACGGAACAAGGACATGCTGGTCAATGTCGAGGTTCCGAGTGTGATTGGAGTCGATGTGCCTACCGGCAATTATGGAGAACTTGAAGTGAAGGGCTGGGAAGTGACCGTAGGCTGGCAAGACCGGATTAAAGACTTTTCCTATAGTGCCCGTTTCAACTTATCCGATCAGAAAGATAAGCTCGTCGATTACGGAGTGGAGTATAACGGATTTGTGGCCGGTGTCAACCAGAAAGTTCAGGGATATTCTCTGGGGTCAATCTTCGGATACCGCACCGACGGATATTTCACGTCTGAAGAGGAAGTTAAGAATTCGGCTGCTTATAATAAATCTATTACCGGTGTAGGTGATATTAAGTATGTTGATAAAGACGGAGATGGAAAGATTTCAGCTCCTAACGATCTGGAATATCTGGGCACCACCACTCCGCGGTACACCTTTGGATTGAATCTGACTGCGGCATGGAAAGGGTTCGACCTGGGAATACTGTTCCAGGGCGTAGGCAAAAGAAATTTCTATTTGTCGAGTGAGGTGATGAATCCCTATTATGCTACCTGGAATAACTTCTCCTATAAGATGCACAATGACTATTGGACTCCGGAGAATCCGAATGCAGCCTTTCCGCGCTATTATGCCGGGGCCAATCATAACTATCAGATTTCCGACCACTGGTTGCAGAATGCGGCTTATGTACGTCTGAAAAATCTGCAACTGGGATATACGATAGATCCGAAACTGACCAAATCATGGGGCATCCAGCGCTTGAGAGTCTATTTTAGCGGCGATAACCTTTGTGAGTATAGCAAACTGAACGATAACTTCGATCCGGAGCTGTCTAATGTAGACGGATATGTATATCCTATCATGAGAAACTTTTCATTTGGACTAAACGTGACATTTTAATTCTTGAATTATGAAGATGAAAACTATATATCTTTGGTTGCTGACTGCAATCGTATTGTGTGGCTGTAGCGATTTCCTGGATCGGGAACCTAAAACCAATCTTTCACCTGCCAGCTTCTGGAAGTCGGAAAGCGATTTGAGACTGGCCACCAATGTGTTTTATCAGAATATGAATCGTTCGTATACATTAGATAACCAGAGTGCGGACGGTTTTGCTAACGTGAGCAATCAAGTCAGTTCGGGAACTCAGAGTCCGGGCAATACAGATGCTATCTGGACTGCGGCGTATAAGCAAATCCGGAATGCCAATAATTTTCTGGAGAATTATCAGAATGCCGAAGTTTCGGATGCCGTCAAGAACCGTTATGCCGGTGAAGCCCGGTTCTTCAGAGCCTATTTCTATTTTAATTTAGTGAAGCGTTTTGGCGATGTTCCCTATGTACTGAGCACGCTCGATATGGACTCGGAAGAATTGATGGGCCCCCGCACTCCTAAAGAACAAGTGATTGCAGGTATCATCGAAGACCTTGAATTTGCGGAGACCCACATTCCGCTGAAAAGCAAATTGTCTACCGACGTGGGACGACTGACCAAGGGAGCCGCCCAGGCAATGCTTGCCCGTGTGGCGCTCTATTGCGGCACGAGAAATAAGTTCCACGGTGACGGAGAGTATAAGAAATATCTTCAGATAGCCAAAGAAGCCAGTAAGCGGCTGATTGACACGAAAGAATATTCTTTGTATAAAGATTACCGAGATCTGTTCCTGCTGCCCGGAGAAGACTCAGACGAGCATATTCTTTCATATCGTTATTCTGCTGAGGCTGATACATACAATTCCCGTATCCGCGCTACGATAGCCGATCCCTCTCACACCCCTACCAAAGTGCTGGCCGATGCATTTCTCTGTAAAGACGGGCTTCCTGTGGAGAAGTCTGCTTATAAAGTAGAATATCTGCCTGCCGGTAAGGAGTTTGAGAACCGCGACCCGCGTATGGCACTTACTCTCTGGAAACCGGGAGATCCGTTCCTGGGAAAACCGTTTGTACCCAATCTTTCGAGCCAGACACGTACCGGATACATGTTCAAGAAGTATGGTGACGAAGAATCTTACTCGAATATGAAGTCGCGGATTGATGAAATACTGATTCGTTATGCCGAAGTGTTGCTTATCTATGCTGAGGCTTGTTTTGAACTGGAAGATAAGATCTCGGATGCCGACCTGAACCTTTCCGTCAACCGGCTCCGTGCCCGTTTCGAAGGTCATCCCGACCAATTGCCTGCTTTGACCAATGCTTTTGTAGAACAGCACGGTTTGAGCATGCGTGAAGAAATCCGCCGGGAACGCAGGGTGGAACTGGCTGCCGAATCGTTCCGTTACGATGACATTATCCGCTGGAAAACAGCCGAATCGGAATTACCGGTAGCCATCTTGGGTGCGAAGTTTGACTCGGCGCTCTATCCGACAACTATACCGGGAAAAGACGTAACTTTGGATAAGAACGGCTTTTTGTTGGTACAGAAAGCGGAAAGCCGTACATTTGATGTTTCGAAACACTATCTCTTCCCATTGCCGCTTCGTGAGGTATCATTGAATCCGGCATTAGAGCAGAACCCCGGGTGGTGAGGCCGGATGACTGATATCGAGGATATATTCCATAAATAAAAAAAGTATGTAATGAAAACAAATCGAGCTTTTAAAGAAATTTGTGTGTTAGGCGGCTTGGCATATTCCGTTTGCGGAGTGGCTCAGGAGCGTCCGAATATTATTGTTTTTCTGGTTGATGATATGGGACTGATGGATACTTCCGTCCCCTTTCTGACAGATGAAAATGGTCAGCCCACGCGCCATC
>OJME01001617.1_pt1 | contig 17516 bp, 19 predicted proteins | sample 1597151 | NCBI WGS metagenome assembly OJME01 (sample SAMEA2452118, study PRJEB22498) | human gut metagenome | biome: human feces; feature: human gut; material: feces | place: Australia | collected 2012
ATATTTTTTCAAATTTATTCATTCGGGCCATTTCGAGGTACGAGAAATTTAGTACTATCGTTATTACTAATGCTATTAGTGTTATTCCATGTACATTTTTCTTCATTTAAATTCCTCCATTTTTCTTTAGTTTTTCCAGTATTTATAATTTTATTCTGTATTACTTCTTATGTTTTCTCATACAAAATTATGTACAATAAAAGTATATCCTAAACCTTTATCATTGTCAATGATGATTTATCATTTTTAGTCTATTGTCTTTTATTCCTTAAAATTAGAAAATAATTTATGTTATAGGTTAATATAAAACTAAACTATAATGAAAGGAAGTATACTTATGGAAAATATACAATCAACTGATTTATTCAAAGTAATTGGTAAAAATATTAAATATTATAGAAGTTTATATAATCTTGAAAAAGGTAAAATGACTCAGGAGAAACTTGCAGAATTAGCTGATGTTTCAACAGCTTTAATTGCTAATGTTGAGAGTGATAAAATTAATCAAGGAATTAGTGTTTTTACTTTATGGAAAATTAGTAAAGCTTTAGAAATTCCTGTTGAAAATTTATTTAATGGTATAGATAAAGATAATCATTCTTTACGAGCTTAAATAAAAAAAGAAGGTAATTCCTTCTTTTTTTATTAGCTATTTTTCAATTTCATTGATAATAGTTTTGATATTCCGTTTTCTTCCATTGTAACTCCATATACTGTATCAGCCGCTTCCATTGTTCCTTTTCTATGTGTAATTACTAAGAATTGTGTATTTTGTGAAAATTTCTTTAGATAATCTGCAAATCTGTACACATTTACATCATCAAGTGCCGCCTCAATTTCGTCTAATACGCAGAATGGTGCTGGATTAATTTTTAAAATTGCAAATAGCAATGCAATTGCTGTGAATGCTTTTTCTCCTCCAGATAATAACATCATATTTTGTAATTTTTTTCCTGGTGGTTGTACATTAATATCAATTCCACATTCTAGTATATTGTTTTCATCTTCTAATTTTAATGATGCATTTCCTCCACCAAATAATTCTTTAAACACTTCTGCAAAGTTTTTATTTATTAACGCAAATTGTGTTTTAAATTGTTCTTTCATTGTTTGAGTCATATCTGTTATTATTTTTCTAAGTTTTGCCATGGTATCTTCTAAGTCAACTCTTTGTTCACACATAAAGTCATATCTTTCTTTTAAGTTTTTATATTCTTCAATTGAATCTACATTAACACTTCCAAGCTCACGTAATTCTCTTCGTAATTCATTTACTTTTTTCTGTGTTAATTGTACATTATCTGGCTTTTTGTATTCTGGCACATTGTTTGGGGTTAGCTCATATTCTTCCCACATTTTATTTATAATAGAATTTATATCTTCTTCTGTTTTAGTTTTTCGTACATCTATTTTTACAATCTGTGCTTTTAAGTCTTCTATTATCTTAAATTTTTCATTTATTTCATTTTCTTGTTTTGCCAATTTTTCATTTTTGGCAATTCTTTCTTGTTTTAATTCTTCTATTTTTGAGCCACTATTTTTTACATCTTCTTTTATTGATTCTATTTTTTGTTTTATTTCTTCTATTGATTTTTCTAAATTAAAGTTGTCTTGTTTTATTTCTTCTATTTGACTTTGCTTATTTTTTATACTTTGCTTAGAATTTTCAATATCTTGTAATATTCTTTCTTGTAGCTCTTGTAATGAAGTTTCACTTTCGTCAAATGAAGATACAGATATTTTTAAATTTGTTATATCAAAATTCAAGTCATCTACATATTTTTGATTGTCTTTATTTATATTTGCAAATTCTTGAATTATTGATGTTAATTTTTCTGTTTCTTCTGTTAATGTTTCTATCTCTTTTTGTGTTTCTTCTTTTATTTTAATAGAAGTTTCTTTTTCTTGTTTGATTGTTTCTTGTTCTTCTTTTAGCTTATTTATACGTTTTTCAACTTTTTCTATATTTTCGTCTATTGATAACACTTTTTGTTTTTCTGTTGCATATGTAATATCTATTTCTTGTAGCTCTTTTTCTAATAGTGTTACTTCTTCAAAAATATTTTCTATTGAATTTTGATATTCTTCTTTTTCATTTTCTTGTTTTTCTATTTTAGTTTTTAGATTTTGAATATCTTTTTGAAGTTTTTCTATTTCTCTTCCTCTACCTAAGATATTTACAGTTTTCTTGGCTACAGAACCTCCTGTTATTGCCCCAGATGGGTTTATTACATCTCCTTCTATTGTAATAATTCTAAATGTATATCCATTTTGTTTAGCTACTTTTATTGCATTTTCCATATTATCAACAATAACTGTTCTTCCTAATAAACTTGTTATAATTTGTTCATATTTTTTATTGTATTTTATTAGGTCTGATGCAATTCCAATAACACCTTGGTTATTTCCTTTTATCTTATCTAATTTTTTACCATGAACTGAAGATATTGGTAAAAATGATGCTCTACCTAGATTATTTTTTCTTAAGTGTTCAACTAATCTTTTTGCATCTTCTTCTGTATCTGTTACTATATTTTGTAAGCTCATACCTAAACACATTTCTATTGCTGTTTGGTATTGCTCTGGTACTTCAATTATATTTGCAAGTACACCATTCATTCCCTTACCTAATTCTTTTACTTTTTCACAATCTAATAAAAGATTTTTTACACTTTTAACATATCCTTCTTTTTCTTTTTCTGTTTCTATTAAGAATTTTAAACGTGATTCTTTTATTCTCATTTCACTTTGATATGCTTGTATATTACTATCATATAATTTTATTTTTTTATCAGCTTCTTCTTTTTTAGAATTTATTTCTTCTAAATTTTTTACTATTTTATTTCTTTTGCTTTCTATTTCATAAAATTCTTTTGATATTTCTTCTTTATTAAATCGTATATTATCTAGTTCCGAGATATTTGTCATTATTTCATTTTGTATTTGTTTTTCTCTTTTTTCGTAGTTATCATAGTTAACATTTTGTGTGTTTATTTGTGATTGTAATTCATATTTTTTGTCTGTGTTTTCTTCCACTTTTTGTTTGTGTTCTTCAATTTCTAGTTCTTTGCTAGATAATTTTTCTGTTATTTTTTGTAGTTCTTCTTCTTTTTCTTTTAGCTCTTTTTCGTATTTTTCTTTATTTTGTTTTAAACTATCTTTTTTCTGTTGTTTTTGTTCAATTTCTTCTTGTAGTTCTTTTAGTTTTTCTGTTGTTTCTTCTATTTCTTTTGTGTATCTTTGTGTGTTTTCATTATTATTTGTTATTCTTGTTTTTGCTACATTAATATCTGAATTTAACATTTCTATTTCTTTTTGACTTTCAAACCCTAAGTTTGACATTTCTTCTATTTGTGTTGTTATGTTATTTATATTGTTCTTTAATTCTTCTTTTAGTGCTTTTATTCTGTCTAAATTTTTTTGCTCTTCTTCACATTGGTTATTGTATATTTCTTCATCTTTTACTATTTCTTCTAAACTTTGTTTGTATTTTTCTATATTGTATATAAATAAACCAATTTCAATATTTTTTAATTCTTCTCTTAAATTCAAATATTTTTTAGCTTTTTCTGAACTTATTTTTAATGGTTCTATATTTGTTTCTATTTCTGATAATATGTCATTTATTCTAAGTAAGTTTAGTTTTGTTCTTTCTAATTTTTTCTCTGCTTCTTGTTTTCTTGTTCTATATTTTACAATACCTGCAGCTTCTTCAAATATATTTCTTCTATCTTCTGATTTATTGCTTAAAATTTCATCTATTTTACCTTGTCCTATTATTGAATATCCGTCTTTTCCAATTCCTGTATCCATAAATAGTTCTAATACATCTTTTAATCTACAAGGTACTTTATTTATGTAATATCCAGTTTCACCTGTTCTATATATTTTTCTTGTTACTGTTACTTCTGTATATTCTATTGGTAATGCTCCATCAGTATTATCAAATACTAATGACCCTTCTGCAAAACCTAATGATTTTCTATTTTGTGTACCTGCAAATATAATATCAAGTGATTTGTTACCTCTAAGAGATTTCATGCTTTGTTCTCCAAGTATCCACCTGATACTATCTGAAATATTACTTTTTCCTGAACCGTTTGGCCCTATAACACTTGTTATTCCTGGTCTAAATTCCAGTACTGTTTTATCTGCAAAGGATTTGAACCCTTGTAATTCTAGTCTTTTTAAATACATTTTTTCTCACCTGCAAGTAGTTTATACTATTTTTCGACTTTTGTAAAGAATTTTTGCTATACGAATTTTACTCCTGAAACAATTTTTGCTATGTTATATATTAGTTTTAGCTTGTCCTTAGAACATTTAGAAAATAGCTCTTTAAATTCTTTGTCTAAATATATATCTTCTTCTTTTGTTACTCCTGTAATAAATTCTTCTATTGGCACTTGTAATATATTTGATATTTGTGCTAATCTTTTTAGTGTTATTTGTGCAGTTCCCCTTTCTACCCTACTAAGATATGCTACTGATACATCCATTGTTTCTGCTAGTTTTTCTTGCGATATCCCCTTTTCATTTCTTTTGTTTTTTATCCTTTCACCCATTAGCTGGTAGTCAATTCTTACTTTAACAAACATAATTTGCACCTCCGTTTTAGTAAATTTATCATCATCATATTTTATCGTCAAAGTCCATTTTTTCTTTTGACGTAAAGTTTTATCTATAAATGCTCTCTTTAACTCATTATTTTACAGTTTTTCTAACTTTTACACTTTTTTACATTTTTTCTAACTCTAATTGTTAGTTTGCTTTTTTGTTGATATTATTTGTTTTACATCGTATTTTGTTGGTATAAATCAAACAAAAAGTAAGAATTTTATGTTTTTGCAAATTCTTACTTTTATATTAGTTTTTAAATTTATATTTTTATCAATTTTCGGCTTTTTCACTATATTTATTATTAACTATTTTCTCATATGGTGCTTTTTCTTTTAGTTCTCCAGCTTGTGTCATAACTTCTTGTAATCTTTCGAATCCTTCTTGTTTTAATACTGGTGTTTCATTCCATGCATCTATGTTTTTATAACTTTGTATTGCTGATGTTAAGATTTCAATATCTGTACTTGGGAAAAAGCTTTGTATTGCTTCTGCTATTTCCTTGCTACTATGTTCTTTTACCCATTTTTCTCCTTTTGCTATTGCATTTGTAAAGCCTTGTATTGTTCCTTCGTTTTTTTCTATATAACTTTTTTTAGCAAAATATGCTGTATATGGAATTTCTCCTGCTGCTTCGCCAACTGATGCTACTATATATCCTTTTCCTTGTAATTGTGTTTGTGATGCTGTTGGTTCAAATAATGTTACATAATCTGCATTTCCACTTGCAAAAGCTCCTGCCATTAAGTCAAATTTTATACTATCATCTAATGTTACATCTTTTCCTGGTTCTATTCCATTTTCTTTTAGTACATATTCTAATGTCATATATGGTACTCCGCCTTTTCTTCCTGGAATTATAGTTTTTCCTTTTACTTCTTTCCATTCAAAATTTGGACTTTCTTTTCTTGATACTAAAAATGATCCATCTTTTTTAGTCATTTGCGCAAATACTTGGCAATAATCTTCTTTTCCTTCATTGTAAACATATATTGATGCCTCTGGACCTGCAAATCCAATATCACATTGATTACTTAATACTGATGTCATTACTGCATCTGCCCCTTGACCTGTTGTTAATTCAATTTCCATACCTTCTTCTTTAAAATAGCCATTATTTATTGCTACATATTGTGGTGCATAAAATACTGATCGTGTTACTTCATTTACTTTTATTGTTTTAGTTTCTGTATTGTCTTTTTTGTTTTTTATTATATAAATTTGTACTCCTAACAACACTACTAGCACAATAATAATAATGCTTATAAATATTTTTTTATTCATTTTACACCTCCTATTTTCTTTTGTATATTTTATGTTTATTTTATTTTTTGGTGAATAAATAAAAATGAGTACGATTAAATTAAATCATACCCATTCTTTTTTATAATTCTTCTTGCTCTACAGCCCATATTATTTTTATAGCAGTAAATCCGATCACTCCTGATTTCACCCCATATTTACTTTGGAATTTTTTGAATTTTTCATTATCCTTTATAGGAAATTCATCATCGTTTCTTTTGACTTCTACTTTCCCTGTTTTATCCACTACTAATTTATCATAAAAAGTATCTCTTAGACTGTTTAATATTTTTTGAGAAATAAAATAATTTTCAAATTTCTTTTCATAACCATGTTTTTCATATTCTCTTTCTAAATCGGTTCTTTTTAGGTAGCAATCTTTTTTCAATAACATATACATTAAATAAAATATATCTTCATAATATTGAAGGTTTTCTTCTATTTTATAAAATGCTTCTCTGTTTCTTATTAAAAAATGTCTTGCCTTTTTTCTGAATTTTATTTCTTCATTTTCTTTTTCATTGTACTCACATATCCATAATTTTGCTACAATTTTTTTATATTGTTTTTTGGATATCTTCATACTTTGAGCAAGTTTTATGCTTTCTGTGGTTAATTTTTCTAATTGTTCTATTTCCCACCGGCTTATATCTTCTTCCTCCTTTTGTTTTATGATATTATTTGTTGTTTGTTCATCCATAATGTTTTCCTCCATATCATTTATTCTACAATTAATACTTAATTATTATATCATGATTTATGTAAATCTTCAATATTTACTAAACCATTTTTCTTAATTTTACTATACATTTTTCTAATATTAGTATTCCCAAATACATTATTCCTGCGACAATTCCTAATATTATTACACTTGTCATTACTAGATCTAATTGGAATACTTGACCTCCATATACAATTAGATATCCCAATCCTGCTTTCGATACTAAAAATTCTCCTGAAATAACGCCAACTAAAGAAAGTCCAATATTTACTTTTAGTGAATTTATAAATGTAGATAAATTTGCTGGTATTACTATTTTAGTTAGTATTTGTAATTTACTACTTTTAAATGTTTTTGCCATTTTTATTATATCTTTATCTGTTTTTAAAAATCCATTTAAGTTTTCTAGTACTGATACAACTAATGATATTGCAATTGCCATTACAATTATTGCTGATGTTCCAGCACCTACCCAAATTATTATTACTGGTCCGCAATGCTACTTTTGGTAGACTGTTTAATACTACTAAATATGGTTCCATTACTTTAGATAAAAAGTTTGACCACCATAATGCAATTGCTATTGTTATACCTAAAATTGTTCCTAACAAAAATCCTATAACTGTTTCATATACTGTTACTCCAACATGCATTAATAACTTATTATCTGTTAGATGTAAAAATGTTGATACTATTCTACTTGGTTGACTCATTAAAAAACTATCTATAATTCCTTTTCTTGCTAATATTTCCCATACTCCTAAAAATACTACTAATATTGCTATTTGAGTTAATCGTATTAAGTTTTTTCTTTTCCTTTTTTCTTTTATATATTTTTTTCTCTCATTTGATATTATCATTTGTTTCATCCTTCTCTCAACTCCTTCCATAATATGTTAAAATACGTACTAAATTTAGGATTTTCTCTTGTTCCTAATGGTGTTTTATTTTCAGTTCCAAAGTCTATTTTATGAACATCTTTTATTGTTCCTGGTCTATTGCTTAATACAAGTATTCTATCTGACATGCTAATTGCTTCTGGTTGATATAAAAATAGACAGTTTTAATTTTTATTTTTGGCTAATCTAATATTTAATATTAAATTAGCCTTATATTTTTTCTTTTAAATCATTTAATTGTTTAAAATTAAAATATAAATCAACTTTTTTATCTTGATGTATCTCTACTCTATTAATAATTACTTTCATAATTTCTGCCGTTGGTCTATTTAGACTTAGAAAATCCTGTACAACACTTTTTATCTTCTCAGTATCATCTTGTTTTGCATCTTCTTTTTGCTGTTTTATTTCTATGTATTCGTCTTCTTTTTGTCTTATTTCATCTCTAAATTTTTCCAATAATCTTTCATACATTTCTTCACTTATTTTATTATTCAATTTATCTACATACATTTGGTCAATATTGTTATTTATCAATTTTATTTCGTTTTCTAGTTTTTGAAGTATTTTTCCATAATCATATTTTGTCATTCCCCTTTTTACTTCTAATTCTACTTTTTCACTATCTATTTTTTGAAATAAATTTTTCATATAATTAATTATAGTGTCTTCTAAATTAGAATAGCTAAAACCATGTGATGTACAAAGTTTTAATTTTGAATTTCTGCGATAATTATTACATACCATATAATAATTACCATTCTTTTTTCCTCTTACCCCTATTTTATGTTTACATTCGTAACAAAAAAGTAAACCATCTAATAAAAACATATTTTTCTTTTCATTTCTATTGTAGTTTTGAACTATTACCATTTTTTGCACTGCATCAAATACTTTTTTATCTATTATTGGTTCATGTGTATTTTCTACAGTTACCCATTTTTCTTCTGGGTTTTGTCTAATTTTTCTATTTTTATAACTTATTCTACTCCTTTTATTTTGCACTGTTGTACCTATATAAACTTTATTTTTCAATATGTTCTTTACTGTTTTATTTTCCCAAAACGTTTCTTTATTATACCTTGATTTATTGACTGTTGGAATATTGCTACTATTTAAATAATCTCTTATAGTTCCAACTTGACTTCCATTAGATGCCATATTAAAGATAGTTCTTACAATTTGAGCTTCTGGTTCATATATTATTAATTTATTTTTATCATTTGAATCTTTTATGTATCCAAGTGGTGTTTTTCCCCCCACCCATTTTCCCTGTTTTTGCATTGTGTGCATTGCTGTCCTAATTTTTTTTGATAAGTCTTTTGAATACATATCATTTAATATTGATTTAAATGGAGCAATGTCATTGTTACCATTTGATGTTTCAAAAGTATCTATTCCATCTGTTACCGAAACATATCTTACATTATTTTCTGGAAACCACTTTTCTATATATTCTCCTGTTTCTATATAATCACGACCTAAACGAGATAAATCTTTTGTTACAACCATATTAATTTTTCCGTTTTCTATATCTCTTACCATTCTTTGAAAGTCTGGTCTATTAAAATTTGTTCCAGTAAAGCCTTGATCTATATATGTATTTACTAATTGGTACTTCCATCCTAATTTTTGCACATATTCTGTTAGTAATGTTCTTTGATTTTTTATACTTTCACTTTCATCATATCCTCTATCTACATCTTCTTTTGATAGCCTTATATAAATTGCTACCTTGTATATTGTTTTTTCTATTTGTTCAAGCATTTTTCCTCCCTTATATGCTTAAGAACAAAAGCGGACATCAATAACTTTTGCAATTACAATAACATTTTAAAGTCCGCGTTTTTGTTCGCGTGCCAAATTTGCAAAGCAAATTTGTGTACATCATATGTTTAAATTTTATTATATCTTATTTAGAGCAAAATTTTAACGCTCAAAAATATCTTTTTTTAAGATATTAATTATTAAGTGTTTTATTAATTCTTCTAACTCTTCACCTTTTTCGTCGAAGTATATATTGATTTTGAAAGTTTCACTCATATTAATTCACTCTCCCTATACTATATATACATCTGTTTTTTTATAAAAATTCTCCCTTATATTAAAATTTATTTTAATATTTTTTAATATGTCCTCATTTGCTCATAAATAGTTCAAGGGTAGTTATGCGATAGTTTTCACTATCACACACCTACCCTAGTTAGTAAAATATCTCATCTATTTTGTTCAAAAGCATTGGTATTACTGGTTTTTCTAATTATAAAAAATGTCCATTTTAGGAGTTTATTTTACTCAAAAATTTGGACATTTTTAACTTATACGTAATTTCATAAAAAGTAATGAAATATTTTGTTTTTGTGTAATATTCTTACAAAAATTTTTTATTTTAAAATTTAGTTTTAGCAACAATAATTGTAAGTTGTTACTCAAATTCTTTTAAAACAATTTTTCCTTTTTCTTCTTTTATTTTTTCTGGATCATTAATTCCTTTATAAATCGTAATAATTTTACAATGAGTATATGAATATTGACCAATAGGAAAATATGAATTTTCCTCAACTATTATTTTATCATTATAAACATATATATCTTCATCAGTACCATCCAAATAGGACATATGTTTTTCTATTTTTTTTATATAATTATCTGGAATAATATATTTGCTATTCTTATGAATCAATATAATTAATACACCCATTATTAAAAGTATGATTATCATAATTATTATGCTCTTTTTTCTCATTTTTTACCTCCCATATAACTTACTATTTTTCTTCTCCATATTTTTTATTAATTGATGTACTTTATCTTTAAACATTTCATTTTTGTCAACCCAATTAAAATGTCATTATTTTACAGTATCTTAAAAAAAGCATTATATTCCTTATTTCCTTTAAAATTATTTCTCATCTTTAATATTTTTACTCTTTAATAATAATTCATCAAAATCAGAAACATATATTTTATCTTGTACTATTCTATATTTTTCAAATTCTGTTTCTGCATGTATTTTTGCCATTTCAGCAGATATTTTACCATTATCCTTTAATACATCATGATCCCATAATGTTAAAAATCCATTTAATCTTTCTTCCCAATCTTCCATTGTCATAGGAATATGTCTCATTGCTTGCATTTCAGCCAAATCCAAATATGCAGATACCATTCTCTCTAATTGTCCAATTTCTTTTTCTGATAAATAATTTTTTGCAATTACTACATCATATTTATGAATTTTACTATCAGGGGCTCCTTTCCACGTTGTTAGTCCCATATTTTCTTTTTGGCTATCTGCTCTATTATATATAATTTCTGCAGCAGTGTTTCCAGAAACAGCATAATGTAATTTGTTTTGGACAGATGAAAAAAATCTAATTGTCGCTTTTGCTGTTTTATCATAGTCAATAGACGTTGCATAAATATCTGTAATTTTTTGATAAAATTTTCTTTCAGACATTCTAATTTCTCGTATTCTTTCTAATTGCTCTTCAAAATACTTCTTAGTTAAAATTGAACCATCATTTTTTAATCTTTCATCATCCATTACCCATCCTTTAATAGTAAAATCCTTTACTATTTGGTTTGCCCATTTTCTAAATTGTATAGCTCTTTCATTATCTACTTTAAATCCTACCGCTATAATCATTTGAAGATTATAATGTATTACATTTCTTGAAATTTTTCTATTTCCCTCATCTTGAACTATTAAGAAATTCTTAATAGTTGATTTTTCTTCTAATTCCTTATCTTCATATATCTTTTTTATATGTTGATTAATTGCAGATATTGATACACCATATAATGCTGATAACATTTTTTGAGTTAACCAAATATTTTCATCTTCATATCTAAGTTCTACTCCATTTTCTCCAGCAGCTGCTACATATGTTAAATACTCAGCAGCACTTGAACGAATTAATTTATCTGCTTTTTTTCTATTATCATATTTCATTTATTATTCTTCCTCCAGAACTTAATATTATATTTATCGATTTTATCTCGTTTTTTAGCTTTTGAATATCTGTATTATAATCATCATCCAATAAATCTTTATTATCTACTTTGCCAATAATAATATAAGATATTCTTATCAGCATCATAAACACCTATTTCACAACCTGTTGCATTTTCTTTAGTAATATTTTTCTTTTTATTTTCATCTCTCGTTCTACATACCAATTCATAATGATAATATCCGTTTTTTACTTCAAGTATTTCTTTATTATATATGAAATTATTTAATATTTTATCATCTAATCTGTCACTACTCCATTCTGAATTATTATCTAAGTTCTTTATTATATCTTGTCCACATTCTTTTGAAAATTCATATACATAGTAATCAAGGCCATCATTTTGTGGTCCGCCTCTTACACTGTATATTTCTCTTGTATTATATTTTTTTGTTTCTATACCTAAAATATTACTATACTCTTTATGGGTATTCCAAATACTATTTTCAAAACAATATAATTTTACATTCTTCAAATCAAAAATAGCATATACTCCATCTTTATAATAATAATATAGATTTTCTCTGTCAATTTTAATCTTTTCATCATCTTTAATTTCACAAAACTTTGACATTATATACTCATAAAATTTATTTTTACTCCAATCATCATTATCCTCTAATTGCTTTTTAAACTTTTCCATATTATTATTATAATTTTTTATTTTGTACACTTTATATTTATACAACATATCATAGTCATAAATTGTACTATATTCTATATTTGATTCTTTTATTTCTAGTCCTAATTTTTTATAGTCATTATCCTTCTTTGCAAATTCTTTTATTATAAAAATATACATAATTAAACCTAATATAATAACAGTACACATTATCAAAGCAGTTGTTTTAGTTATTTCTGTTTTTTCCAATATGAACACCTTCTTATAAAACTTAATATTTTCCTTCTTTTGTTCTAAATCTTATTTCCAAGTCATATATTTTTATAACTCCATATTCACTTGATACTACAGCTAAATTATTTAATGTTGTTGACAAAATATCTTCTAATATTCCATCTTTATTATCTGCATATTCTTTCAAATTTTTAAAGTCAGTAAAGTCATATGTATCTTTTATTTGTACCTCCATTTCCCATATATCATCTTCATTCTTTTGTGCTTTAACAAATACTGTAGCATTATGTAGTGCAAAGAGTAAATCCTTACTATCAAATGTTATAGAAATATCTTCAGCAGGCGCACTGTCATCTACAATAAATTCATTTTTTCCTTCTCCATATTTTTGTATCAATTGTTTCATTTTATCTTTAAACATTTCATTTTCTGTTATCAACTCAATTATATCATTATCTTCTATAAATAAATTATTGGGTTCTTTTTCAAATAAAGATAAAGCATTACTTAATAATTTAGCAGACAGTTTCATTTTACACAATATGCCACCTACAACAACAACTTGCCAAAATATATATTGCATTGAATAAAAGACTGCATATGATATTGGATTTGATTTTTTGGTTATATCAAATATAAAACTTATACTTTTTATAAGTTTCTTTGCTGTTTCTTTATCTACCTTTTCCCAATCTATATTTTGAAAATCTTTTATAATTTTTTCAAATTTTTGATAATAGTTATATAATTTATATATATCATTTAATGTAAATGATATTAGTTCTGTCCTACTTTTAGAAAATGTAGTTATATTCTTTATATCATTTGTTAACTTCGTCTTTACATCATTTAAAGCTTCCAAATTCATTTTCTCTAAATAATTAAATGCTATATATTTTTGTGCTAAGTCATATTTTTTCTTTTTTGTTAAGAAATATTTATGATTTCTCCAAGCAATTTTGGTGCACAAATATGCCTCTTTGTTCCATACAAATTTTGGTGGTTTATGAAAATCTAATACTCCATATATGTTATCAAGGCATCCTCTTCCAAACATTTTATATTTATAATCGTATGGTTTATTGCATAATAAACATCTTTTTTCTTCCATAGAATTATCAATCCCCTTTTTATTATTATAAGTTACATTAATTATTCTATTTATATCATAATATTTAAAACTTTTCCATAAACCTACAAAATTTATATTTTTCTCAATTTTATATCAAACATTTGTTTTTGTCAATGGTTAAAAATAAATTTCAAAATTTTTTCAAATTCTGAAATTTAGGTATTTCTATTAAATTCAAATTGTTCTATCCCGCATACTGTCTACTTTGAAATCTACCTTCAGATATATCATGTGTTACTATTAATGCTGTTATTTTTTCTTTTTTTAAGATTTTATAAATATCATTTGTTACCATTATTCTGGTTTGATAGTCTAATGCAGAAAATGCTTCATCTAACAACAATATTTTAGGTTTTGTTGCTAATGTTCTTATTAATGCCACCCTTTGCCTCATACCTCCTGAGAGTTCTGATGGATATTTGTTTCTAAATTCATATAAATCATATTTTTTCAATAAATTTTCTACATATTTTTGATTTTCTTTATTTTTTATTCCTTTTATTTCTAGCCCAAACATTGTATTACTTAATATATTTCTCCATTCTAACAAACAGTCTTTTTGTAACATATATCCTATTTCTGGTGGTATTCCTGTTATTTCTTTGTTTTCTAAAAAAATTTTTCCTGTTGTTTTTTCTTCTAATCCTGCGATTATTGAAAGTAATGTTGATTTTCCACATCCACTTGGTCCTATTATGCTTACAAATTCTCCTTGTTTTATTCGAAAATTTACGTTTTTTAATGCTAATACTTCCCCCTCTTTATTTTGGTATTTTTTACTAAGGTTGCTTACTTTTAATATTTCTTCCATAATTTTTGCATCCTTTCTTAAGGTTTATTTTCTAAAAATCATTTTACTCTTTATCTATTTTTAGACTTTACACCTTATTGTTTATTAGTATATTTTATGTTTAGTTTTTATTAGTAGTTCAAACTTTGAGCATCATAATAATTAAAAAACTACTATTTTCAAGGTAAAATCTCATTATTAAACTTTTTGCTTAATAATTTGAATTACTTTTAATAATAGTAGTTTTATTTTATTATTTATTTTTTTGTTTTGCCTTTTTATTTTCTTCTTCAAAGACTTCTTTTTTTATTTCTTCTAGTTGTTTTTTTGTTATTTTTTTACTTTGTAACATTAATTCATCTGGTACTTTATTTAGTATTAATGGTCTGAAAATTGCTTTGTATCCTTCTTTAAATTCATTTCTTATTTCTTGTCTAAATTCTTGTACTAACCTTTCTTGTAAACAACTCATATTTTCATCAACTCCTTCTTTTAATTTTAAATCTATTTTTTCAATAATTTCTTCTTTAAAACTGTCTTCCATTGAGTTTTTTAATAAATATATAAATATTTCTTTAAGTTTTGCTAACATTTTTGAATCTATTTTACTATTTAATATTAGTTCTACGTTTTTTGTTAGTTCTTCATAATTTTTAGATTTTTCTAATATCATTCCATATCCAAATAAACTATTTTCGTTTAGTAATTTATTGATTGATATTTTATGTATTTCTATAAGATTATAGTTCATACTTATTTTATAATTATTATATGTGTTATCTTCTGTTTGTTTTTGTTCAAAGTTTCGTGGTATATTCCACTTTTCTTTTCCTGTATATATTACTATTGGAACAACTATTGGATATTCAACTTTTCCTTTGAAATTACTTGCTGTTCTACTCCATTCATATATAATGTCAATACAATAATTTATTAGTCTAGTTAACATTGTACCATCTACGGTTGACTGATGTTCTATTAAAAAGAAAACATTTTTATTCTTAATTTTATATACTAAGTCTGCTTCTTTATATCTGTATTTTCTATTTATAAAACTATTTGTATATTTTATTAAATCATTGCATTCTATTTTTTCTTTTGGCTTTATAAAATTATTTATAAATTTTATTACTTCATCTTTATCTTTTATTACTATTTTTGCTAATTTATCATGTGTATTTCTTGTTTTTACATAATTATTTTTTTCTTCTGCTAATTCCATAACTGCATTTAGACGTAATTGATGTATGCTTCTTATGTAGTCCTTGTATGTAAATACTTTCACTAACTTCCTCCTTATTATATAGTCTATTTATTTCAAAGTCAAAGTTTATTTAATCATAAATAATAGCATATAATGATAAATTTAACTGTTTTGCTCTTTTTTTTTTTTATTTTTCATATTGGATTGTATTTTTAAAATTTTAAAAAATCTAGACTTAAATTTTATGAAATAACCTGTATCTCAAGTATTCCATAAAAATAAGGAAAAGCCAAGCTTTTCCTTTAATTTCTTTTTATAATATCTGCTATATTCGACAAAAATGTTATTTATTATTGTATAGATTTATACATATACTACTATTACTTGTTATATCTTTTAGTCAAAGTAACTGCTTATACATTCTAATGTTTCAAAATTGTGTTGTCTTAAGATTTCATAAGTTATTATTGCAACTGAATTTGATAAATTTAATGATCTAAGTGTTGGAAGCATTGGAATTCTTATGGTTTTTGTATTTAGATATTTTTCTAATAAATCTTCTGGTAATCCTTTTGTTTCTTTTCCATATAATACAAATATTTCATCCATGTTTGAATAGTTTATATCTGTGTATTTTGTTTTTCCTTTAGTTGTAGAAAAAAACATATTGTGTTCTTCTGGTTTATATTTTTCTAAAAATGCTTCTAAGGATTTATGTTCTTCTATGTCTAATTTGTCCCAATAATCTAGCCCAGCTCTTTTAACTGTTTTATCATCTATTTTAAAACCTAATGGATGTACTAAATGTAATTTAGCTCCTGTTATTGCACATGTTCTAGCTATGTTTCCTGTATTTTGTGGTATTTCTGGTTCTACCATTACTATGTTTAGTTTCAAGTTTTTTCCTTCTTTCTATATTTCTATGTTTTTATTATTTGTTACAATTATAGTTTATTAAATCTTTGCCTTCTACTTTGCTATTTTTTGCCTTACATATTCATATAATATGATTCCTGTTGCAACTGATGCATTTAGACTTTCTGTTTTTCCTAACATTGGTATTTTTATTTTTTCATCTGCCATTTCTTGTATTTCTTTTTTTACCCCGTTTGCTTCATTTCCAATTACTATTAATTTTTTCTTGTAGTCTATATCATATACGCTATTATTAGTTTGTAATGATGATACTACAACTTTATATTTATGTTTTCTTGCTTCTTTTAATTTTTCTGTAAGATTGCCACATTCAATTACTTTGACTCTGAATATTGCTCCCATTGTAGAGCGTACAACTTTTGGATTAAAACTGTCTGCTGTTTCTTTTGATACTAATATTTGATTTAATCCTATGCTATCAACTGTTCTTAATATTGTTCCTAAATTTCCTGGATCTTGAATGTCATCTAATGCAACTATAATGTCTTGTGTATAGTCTATTTCTTGATCTTTTGGTGTTTTTCCTATTACTGCTAAAATTCCTTGTGGTGTTTTTACTTCTGTTAAATATTTAAAGACTTTGCTTGTTACATAACTACATTCGTATTTTGCTATTTCATACATTAGTTCTTTTGATATTTCTTCTGTTTTTTCACAGTCATCACATATTATTATTTGTTTAATGTCTGCTTTTTCTGCAATTGCTTCTTTTAACAGTTTTATTCCTTCTATTATATATGCATTTTCTATGTCTCTATATTTTTTGTCTTTTAATTTTTTTATGGATTTTATGATTTCATTATCTTTACTTGAAATTACTTGCATTGTTCTCTCCTTGTATTTAATTACTTACTTTTAAAATAACCTCTCTACAACGTCTTTGTCATCGGCTTTAGCTTTCAGTTCTACATATATAAAAGTGACCTGAAAGAGATGCTGTCATCGCTACGGCTCGCATTGTCGCGGCTGCGACCGCTCGTGCACGTGTTGCTGTAGGAGTATCCGCCTCCCCTGAAAGTACAAGGAACGTTGGAATTGCTATA
>OJME01001630.1_pt1 | contig 17432 bp, 10 predicted proteins | sample 1597151 | NCBI WGS metagenome assembly OJME01 (sample SAMEA2452118, study PRJEB22498) | human gut metagenome | biome: human feces; feature: human gut; material: feces | place: Australia | collected 2012
TGTTCTACAACGTGCCTGCCCGCCGTAAGTTCCTCGAAAAGAGTACGACTTCCACGGGGCAGATCAAGTCCGAGTTTCAGCGGGTCGCGCTCTGCAATCCGCAGGTGGGGTTCGAATTGCTGATGAACGATCAGCCGCTCTATCGGTTGCCCGCTGCTTCGCTGGCTTCGCGGATCGTCGATGTGGTGGGGCGTCATATCAAACAGAACCTGCTGGAAGTCGATGCCGACACGTCGATCGTGCGGGTGACGGGCTTCGTGGGCCGTCCCGCTGCCGCCAAGAAGAGCAATAGTTCGGAACAGTATCTTTTCGTGAACGGGCGTTATTTCCGCTCCCCCTATTTTTTCAAGGCGATCCTGAAGGCTTACGAGAAGCTGATTCCCGATGCCTGTTCGCCCTCCTATTTTCTCTACCTGACGATCGACCCTTCGCGGATCGACGTCAATGTCCATCCCCAGAAGACCGAAGTCAAGTTCGCTGACGAAGAGGCCGTGTGGCAGATCATCAACGCTGCCGTGCGGGAAACTCTCGCCAAGACGGGAGCGGTGCCGCTCATGGATTTCGATCAGACGGACAGCGTCGAGATTCCGGTGCTGACCAAAGGGGCCGTTTACCGTGAACCCAAGGCGATGTCGAACGAGAGTTACAACCCTTTTCGTGCGGATTACGCTTCCGATGTGTCGGAACGGATGCCCGACGTGGATTTTTCGGGCTTCGACGCTCCTTACGACGGGGAGATGCCTGCCGGAAAGGGTGTGGGGGCGGAGGATCGATACGACGAGATGATCCCTTCTGCCGGGTTCGCTCCGACCGAAATGGAGTTCATTCCTTCTGCCGGGGAACCGGTGCAGCAACGGCTGATGGATGGCCCTGCGGCTTGTTTCAGCGGTGTGACGGTGCTCGGCAACGGGTATGCCTCGGCGCTGTACGGCGGCAAGTGGGTGGTCGTGGACCTGCGCCGGGCGCGGGAACGGGTGTTGTACGACAATTACCTGCTGCTCCTGACCAACGGATCGTCGGTCAGCCAGCAGCTCCTTTTCCCGGAGCGTCTCGCGTTTTCGGAAAACGAATATGCGTTGCTCGAGGAGAATGCGGTCGATTTCGCGGCGTTGGGTTTCGACCTGGAGTTTTGCGGCGGCGGAGCCGTCGAGGTAAAGGGCGTTCCGGCCGACATTCCGCACGATACGATCGACCGGTTGATTTACGAATTGCTGCAGGAGTTCGCCGTGCCTGTGGACGTTCAGGCATTGCGGCGCGAGAAGATCGCCGCTGTCATGGCTTGCAGCGGAGCCCGCAGCATGTCCCGTACGATTTCGACGGAGGAGGCCGAATCTCTGCTGGGGCAGCTCTGCGAAGGCGGGAATGTCAGCTTCACGCCTTCGGGCAAGGCGGTCATGGCCGAAATCACACTGGAAGAAATCCGCAATAAACTTGGTTGAGAGGTTGCCGGAAGGGATATAATCGTTACATTTGCATCTAAATCTTACTTTGTCTATGAATAATAGCCGCTATTTTTCTTCGACGCCTCCCGTAGTGCTGAACCTGATTATCATCAATGCGTTGATGCTTCTTGCGACCGAGCTGCTGCCTGTCGGGAACAGAATCGTCGGGGCGCTGGCGCTTTTCAACGTCGAGAGTCCGTTGTTCCATTCCTACCAGTTGGTGACTTATATGTTTCTGCACGGTGGATTTTCCCACTTGTTTTTCAATATGTTCGCCTTGTGGATGTTCGGTCGTACGCTCGAATACGAGTTGGGGTCGAAGCGCTTTCTGACCTACTACATGGTGTGCGGCGTCGGTGCCGGGGTGTTGCAACTGTTGGTCGGCTGGCTGGAATACCGCTATGGCAATGTCGGTATGATGGCCCTGATGGTGCCGACGGTCGGAGCTTCGGGTGCCGTGTTCGGTCTGCTGCTTGCTTTCGGCGTAATGCACCCCAATGCGGTCATCATGCTGCTCATTCCGCCGATTCCGATGAAAGCCAAGTGGTTCGTGGTCGTATATGGCGTGATCGAACTTTTCTTCGGCATTTCGGGCCGGATGGACGGTGTAGCCCACTTCGCCCATGTCGGCGGTATGCTGTGGGGATTTCTGCTGCTCTATTATTGGAAACACAAAGGAGTGATCCGCTATTGATCGATGAGCAGGGAGTATTACGACGATTACAGACACGGTGCTTCCCGGAAACGTCGGAAAAGTTTGCCGGGCAGCGTGTTCAACGGGGTGATGCTGATCCTTTCGGTCGCGACGGGTGCGGCCATGATCGTAACGCTGCTGGCGCCGTTCGTCCACCCGGGGCGAATCTGGATTTTTCCGGTGCTGGGGCTGGTCGCTCCGGCAGTTTATGTATTCACCCTGCTGATAACGTTGTACTGGATCATTCGGTGGCGGTGGCGCATTGCCCTTCCGCTTGTCGTTCTGCTGCTGGCGGGTCTTTTCAAGGTGCCGCTCTTCCTGAAGCCGGAATTGCGCCGTCATTACGGTGAGGAGACGAGCTCCGGCCGGGGTGCGATCACCCTGCTGACTTTCAATGTTCGCAGTTTTTATAACGATCGGGGACAGTGGAGTTTCGATGGGGTGACGGAGGTGATCCGTCGTGTGAATCCCGATATCGTCTGCTTGCAGGAGTTCAACCGTACCTTGAGCAAGGCCGAAGAGCTGGATTCTCTGCTATCCGATTACGATCGTACGGTGGTTATGGAGGGGAACGGAGGGGATCCGTTATTTCCGCTGGCGCTTTATACCAAATACCGAATCCTCGGCAAATCTCATTCGATATTGGGGCCTATGAAGCAGGACGGGCAGTCGGTATGGGTGGATCTGTTGGTGGGGGACGATACGGTTCGGGTCTTCAACAACCACCTGCATTCGACCGCCATTACCGTGCATGACGATAAGTATCTTTCGGAGCACCAGTTTCTTACGGATACCGCTGGCGGAGCGAAAATCAAGAACATCTTCCGCAGGTTCCGCGACAACAGCATGTTGCGGGCGGCACAGGCGGACACGATCGCTCGGGCGATCGCTGCGACTCCCGGCTGCAAGATCGTTTGCGGCGATTTTAACGATACGCCTATGTCCTATACTTACCGGACGATGGCGCAGGACCTCGACGATGCTTTCCGGGCGAGCGGTAAGGGGTATTCCTATACTTTTCGCGGATTCATGGATGTTTTACGAATCGATTACGTCCTCTATTCCGAAGATTTGGAGTGCTTCGATTACCAGGTTTTGTACGATGTGGATTTGTCGGATCACTATCCGGTCGTAGTCCGGTTGAGGCCGGTCAAAAAATAGTTGTTGTTATGATTTTGGATTCATTGAGAAACTGGGCTTTATATTGCGGGGGCGATTCCCGGTTGAAGCGGGCGTTGGAATACCTCGCTGCAACCGATTTGAATACTCTTGAGCCGGGCCGATACGAGATCGAAGGAGCTGAAATTTTCCTGAAAGTGATGGAGGGGGACCTCAAGCGGGAAGAGGAGGCTTCGTTGGAGGTGCACGATAAATATATCGACGTACAGGTATTGATAGCCGGTGAAGTCGAAACGATGGGTTGGCGGGAGCGCCGGGAGTGCCGTGTTCCCCGGGGGCCTTTCGATGCGGAAGAAGACATTCAGTTTTTTGCAGACAGGCCGCAGCTTTTCGTCGGGATCAGGCCCGGACAGTTCGTCGTTTTCGGTCCTGAGGATGCGCATGCTCCGATGATCGGTCGAGGACGGATCAAAAAGGCAGTCGTAAAGGTGATGAAATAGGGGCTTGCACAGGGTTGCAGGACTCGGAAAGCGATAGAAACTAAACAGGGACGGTGCCAATGCGGCACCGTCCCTGTTTATTGCGGACGAATCGGGATTTTCTACCGGATTTTCTACCGGATTTTCTCGGCAATGGCTTTAGCAAGTGCCGTGCAGCACTGTGCGCCCTGATCGTCGTATCCTTGTTTCATTTCTGTCGGCTGGCAGATGGGTTCCCATTTCATTTTCTGGGCGAATTCTCCCATCAGGCGCACTGCCGCTCCTGCCCATGTGAAAGACCCGAAGCAAGCGAATTTCCGGCAGGGAATGCATCGTTCGCTGATTTTTTGCAGCAGAGACCCGACCTCGGGGAAGAGTTCGCCGTTGTAGGTCGGAGAACCCACGATCAGCGTATCGTATTTGAAAATGTCGCGGATGACATTCGAAATATCGGCATACGAAAGGTTGTGAACGATGATGTTTTTTACACCCTGTACGGCCAACTCCCGAGCGATTTTCTCGGCCATCTGGGCCGTATTGCCATACATCGAACCATAGGCGATCACCACACCCGGTTCGCCCTCGTAACGACTCAACTGATCGTAGATCCCTATTACGCGCCCGATTTCCTGCTGCCATACGGGGCCGTGCGTCGAGCAGATCGTTTCGATGGGGAGGCCGCTCAGTTTTTTGAGTGCTTTCTGTACGGGAGCACCGTATTTGCCCACGATGCAGGCATAGTAGCGGCGCATCTCGTCCCAGAAATGGTCCAGCGAAAGCTGACTGTCCAAGATGCCGCCGTTCAGAGCGCCGAACGTGCCGAAGGCATCCGCCGAGAAGAGTACCTTGTGCTCGGGGCAGTAGGTGACCATCACTTCGGGCCAGTGGACCATCGGTGCCAGGTAGAATGAGAGGGTTTTCTCGCCGAGCGAAATGCTTTCGCCCTCCTTGACCTCCCGGGTGAGATTATGGATCCCGTAATATCCGTCGAGCATCTGAAGAGTTTTGGCATTGCCCACGATCTGCATCTGGGGATAGAGCATACGCAGGGTTTTGATCGAAGAGGAGTGGTCCGGCTCCATGTGATCGACCACCAGGTAGTCGATCGGACGGTCTTTCAGGATCGCACGGATATTGTCGATGAACTGTTCGCCGAACGATACTTCGACCGTGTCGATCAGAGCGACTTTCTCGTCGACGATCAGGTATGAGTTGTAGGAAACGCCGTAAGGAAGCGACCACAGCGATTCGAAACGGGTCGTGGTGCGGTCATTGACGCCGACGTAGTGTATTCCGGGTAATATTTCTGTAAAAGCCATAAATTGTTTGGATTTTGATTCGGCGCGAAGATACGAAAAAATTCGTTTCGAACCATTGCAGCCGGATTTTTATTATATTATAAGGTGTTGAATGAGGACAGGGTGTAAAACCGGTATTTTTCCGCTGCTTTGTCGGGCAAATGGCTTTTCCGCGCCGTTTTTGTCGCAAGTCAGATCTTAAATTGGTCAATATGGGATTTGAAAGGAGATAAATCCGAATATACGTGCTTTTTTTGATTATTTTGAATACGGTTATTTGCTTATGAAGCAATTAATTTCTATATTTGCTCGGAACTTTTTATTTCAAACTCAATTTTTAAATTAACGCTTATGATTAAGAAAATTGTACTATCGTTAATTACTGTACTGAGTTTCTGTTCGTTGGCTCTTGCGCAAAACAAGCAGGTGACGGGTACGGTTACCGATGAGAAGGGAGAACCTATCATCGGTGCTACGGTTGTGGCAGAGGGTACGTCTGCCGGTACGACGACCGGAGGAGACGGGCAGTTTACATTGACGGTTCCCGCCAATGCGACGCTCTCGATCTCTTTTATCGGTTACGAAACCCAGAAGGTGAGCGTAGCCGGTAAGACGCATATCGACGTGACTCTCGGGGAAGAGGCTACGGGCATCGAGGATGTCGTGGTGATCGGTTATGGTACGGGTAAGAAGATCGGTTCGGTGATTGGTTCTGTAGATCAGGTGAAGTCCGAGAAGATCGAAAACCGTCCCAGCACCAACGTCGTGGACGCTTTGCAGGGTCAGGTAGCCGGTCTTCAGATTATGACCGGTAACGGTGAGTTGACTTCGACTTCTTCGATCCGTATTCATGGTCTGGGTTCTATGGGTGCCGATACGTCGCCGCTGATTCTGTTGGACGGTGCGCCGATTCAGGCTTCGACGCTGCAGACGATCAACCAGAACGATATCGCTTCGGTGAACGTCCTCAAGGACGCTTCGGCGACTTCGATCTACGGTTCGCGTGCTGCCAACGGTGTTATCTATGTGCAGACCAAAACCGGTCGTCGCAACCAGGAGAGTGTCGATGTGACGCTTACGGGACAATACTCCATGTCGAGTGCCGTAGCGCCTGAATTGAATATGATGAGTGCGAACGAGATGTTGGATTATATCGGTGCGGCTGTTGCCGTTCGTTTGTCGGGCGATGCCTTGACGACTCCTGATAAGATTGCGTCCGGCCGTCAATATTTTATCCGTAATTTCGGTCTGGCTAAGTTCATGGATGAGAACTATAATCCTATGAATGACTACAAGTGGTGGAACGAGATTCTTGAGAGAAATGCGCCGATGTATCAGGTCGATCTGTCGGTTTCGGGCGGCTCGGCGAAGACCTCTTACTATTTCTCGGGTAACTATGCCAATAAGACCGGTATTCTGCCCGGTTCGGAGTTGGATCGTTACAACTTCCGTACGAATATCGATACCAGGGCTAACAACTGGCTGCGTTTGGGCTTGAACCTCGGTTTGGGTTATCAGCACAGTTCGGTTGCTGATACGGATGAATCGATGGGCGGTCTGTATGTATCGAACCCGGTGATGGCATCGTTGATTACGCCTCCTTACCAGCCTCTCTATGACGATAACGGTCAGATGCTCAATTTCTTTGATGCTACCCAAGCCATCAACCCGTTGATGACTGCAGACTATATGCCTCGCTGGCAGAATCGTATTACGATGAATGGTATGGCTTTCATTGAACTGACTCCGGTGAAGGGGCTGACGATCCGCTCCTCTCTTGCTGTGGATGCTTTTGACTGGCGTTCACACGGTGCGTCCAGCCCTGAAACTCCTACTCCTTCGGGTAAGTTCGGTACTGGTAGTGCCAGTGAACTGTTCCAGCGTTTCTATGAATGGACTTGGACCAATACCGCCGAGTACAAGCATACTTGGAATGAGGTTCATAACTTTACGGCGCTGCTCGGTGAGGAAACCCTCTATCGGAATAACAACAGCTTCTCTGTAGCTTCGATCGGTATCACCTCTTCGCGCTTCCTGAATATCGCGATGGGTACGGAAGTTTCCGGCGGTCTGCCGACCTACAGCATCGCACAGTCAGCTTCGAATTCTGTATTTGGCCGTCTTGAATATAACTTCGCAGAGCGTTATTTCATCAGCGGTTTGTTGCGTAACGACGCAAGCTCGCGTTTCGGTGAGAACAACCGCAATGCGCTTTTCTGGGCTGTCGGCGGTATGTGGAATATCAAGAATGAGACGTTCCTGCGCGACAATCAGACTATCAGTGATTTGAGTCTGAAAGTGTCTTACGGTACACAGGGTAACTCCGGTATCGGTGACTACAACCACCGTCAATATATGGCTGCGGGTTCGGCTTACGGCGGTTACACGACTTGGATGGTATCCGGTATCGGTAACCCTGATCTGATGTGGGAGAGCCAGAATACATTGACCGTGGGTGCCAATATTGAGTTGTGGAGAAAACTCTCTCTCTCGATTGAATACTATCGCCGTCAAACCAACGATATGCTGATGTCCATTCCGTTGGCTCCGTCAGGTGGTTACAGCGGTTGTGCCGGTAACGTCGGCGGTATGCGCAACTCCGGTATCGACCTTTCGTTGAACTACGATATTTACGCTTCGAAAGACTGGTTCGTGAATTTCCACGCGACTTTCAACTACAACAAGAACCAGCTGACCGATCTTTGGGAACCGGGTCTTGAATTCGCTTATATGGGCAACGGTCTGCAGGCTTACAGCGTAGGTGATCCGTTCCCGACTTGGACAATGCAGGAGTGGCGCGGTGTCGATCCTGAAACCGGTCTGGATACCTGGACTACGGCAGACGGCGGCATTACTTCCAATTTCAACCAGGCTGCTTTGGTGAATCTGGGTACTTCGCTTTATGCGCCTTATACCGGCGGTTTCGGTGTGACAGCCGCATGGAAGGGACTCAGCCTGACGGCAGACTTCTCTTGGGTTCACGGCAACTACGCGCTCAACAATACGATGTATTTCGTTGCTAATGCCGATATGGGACTCTCTTCCCAGTTCAACCAGTGCGACCTGGCATGGGACTATTGGCAGCAGGAAGGCGACCAGGCGAGATATCCCCGTCTGGACCAGGCGATCAATTTTGACAGCCGTATGCTTGAGAAGGCTTCGTTCCTGCGTCTGAAGTATATCCAGTTGGCTTATACGCTCCCGAGCCATATTATGGAGAAGACGAAGTTCATCAAGGGCCTTAAGGTTTGGGTCGGTGGCCGTAACCTCTGGACTGTGACGGGCTATAACGGCCTGGATCCTGAGGCTGCAGAGAAGGGTGTCGATGTCGATACTTATCCGAATACGCGCGAGTTCACTTTCGGCCTTGAGTTTAAGTTCTAATTTTCAGTGTTCATTATAAAAAAATAAATACAAGGCTTAGACTATGAAAAAGATAATAAATTCGATTTTGGCATTCGTTACCCTCTTTTCTGTGACGTCGTGCGACTTGGATATGGACCCCGAAACGGCGATCCGGCCCGAGGATGCGTACACCATGGAATATTGCGAGGGTGTGAGAGGTTACGTTTATGTGGACCTGAAAGCGCTCCTTTCCGGTGGTTTCTACTCGATACCGGACCTTTATGTGGATGTTCTGAATGTTTGCATCGGTAGCGGTAATCAGGGTATCTATCCTTTCAACTGGCGTTTGTATCCCACTGATCAGGATGTAACGTCGTTCTGGTCCAGTTATTATACGACGATGATGCATATCAACTATGCGATCCGTCATATGGATGCAGCTTATGAATATCTTACTCCCGACGAGCAAAAGAAAGTGGATGTTTACAAAGGCGAGATGTATTTCTTCCGCGCCTATGTAATGCACCGTGCCGCGCTGCTTTTCTGTGAGGACTATGATCCGGACAAGGCCGCTGATCAGTTGGGTCTTCCCTATCCGAAAGAGTGGGAGCCGGAAGCGAAACTGGCTCGCGGTACGTTGGCAAAGTTGTATGAGAACGTAGAGGCAGACCTCGTAGAAGCTGAAAAAACCGTGACTGCTCAGGGTACTCCGACGGATCAGATTTACCTGACCAAAGATGCCATTACCGCATTCCGCGCCGAGCTGGCACTGCATCTCCACCAGTACACGGAGGCCAGCCAGTATGCCCAGTCGCTTTACGGCACCTATCCTTTGGTGACAACGGCTGAAGGTCTCGAAAGAATGTGGCGCGAGGATACTTCTACCGAGAATATCCTGCAGTTGGAGGTATTGCGTACGACCATGACGACTGTGAACTCGTTCGGTAGCTATCTGAACAGCAGCTGGAAGCCGAATTTGGGGGAATACTTTTATGCTCCTACCTATATTCCGGAGCAGCATATTGTCAAGTTGTTCAAAGATGCCGATTTCCGTACGGATATTTTCCTTGTTAAGAATGCCAATGTTATGATCAGTGGAAATAAGGGGGTCGGAGTTCTTATTGGTAAGTTCCGCGGTAACAAGAATTTCCAGACCAATACGACTACGTTGGTTTATCGCAACAGACCCAAGATGTTCCGTATCTCCCAAATGTATCTGGTCGATGCCGAGGCGCAGTATCGTTTGGACCCTGCTAAAGGTTTGGATCCGCTGAACCAGTTGCGTACGGCCCGCGGTCTGGCGGCTCTTGCTATGAGCGATGTGGAGAAGGATGTTACGTTGCTTGACGGCACGAAGATATCTGGACTTTTCAATGCTATTCAGGAAGAGCGCGGCCGCGAGATGCTTGCCGAGGGTACGCGTCTTTACGACCTGAAGCGCTGGGGACAAGGTTTCAAACGTGATATCAATGCCAAACTTGCTCCTTTGGTTGACCAGGTGTCTTATTTGCAGACTATGAAACAGACTGCTGGTAGCCCGAAGTTCGTATGGCCGATTCCGAATAGCGAGATGACGCAGAACCCGAATTTCGGTAGCCAGAACCAGGGATATTTGTAATAGATATCTTTGATCTGACAAGATATGTGAAGGATCGACCCGTTACGGGTCGATCCTTTTTATTTTGCGATCATATTGAATGAATGGGTTGGTATGGATTCTCCTTTTTCGTTGAGAGGTTCAGCTTCTCTTTTCTGACGCGGTTTGGAAATGGATTCGGGATTCCGGATATACTGTCGCAGGAGGATTTTCGGACCTTGCAGTCTGATGCAAATAATCCGGAATAATGCAATATGCTTGTTTTTTCTTGGTGATAAGTGGGCTTTATCGGTCGGGATATTTTTGTCAATGTGGTGCGTGTCCCGGGGTGTTTGGGAAAGCGGTGATATTTATGTGTTCGTTCGTAGCACACTTCCGGATTTTGTTGCCGGGCACGAGCGATGCCGGTGGTGTTGTCTTTTCTCTCTTTTGGGTATAGGGAAAAGGGAGGGGAGGATCCGCAAAACAGTGTGTCGGAGGCGGGATTCAGGCTTTTCCCTTGCTTCGGGTAAGGCCCTGCGGCAGGGCGAGCGATAGCCGTGAGAAGCTGACGACGGAACCGGCCAGGGCAAACCCTCCGGCAAGCAACAGGGCGATATGGCAGCCGTTTTCCGGGTCGATATGGAACAGCAGGGCTACCAGAGCCGCTCCGGTCGTCTGTCCCGTGAGCCGGGCTGTTGCCAGCATACCGCTGGCGCTTCCGCTTCGCTCGGGCGGTGCGGAGGCGATCAGGATGCTGTTGTTGGGAGATTGGAACAGGCCGAATCCGAGGCCGCAGAGCAGGAGTCGCCAGACGATGTCGGCGACGTGGGGTTGCTCGGGCAGAAAAGCCAGCAGAACTACGCCCGCCGCCATGATAAGCAGTCCTACGCCGCCCATGGCTCCTGCGTGGATCCGTTCGACCAGCAAGCCGGCGATCGGAGCCACGACCATAATGATAGCGGGCCAGGCAGTGAGGATCAGGCCCGTATGTACTTCTGTATATCCGAATGTCTTTTGCAGGTAGAAGGGAAGCGCGACCATAGCGAGCATCTGGGCGATGAACGAGCAGATCGAGGTGATCACCGAAACGGAGAAGATCGGGATGCGCAGCAGGTCGAAGGGGAGGATCGGATAGGGTTTGTGGAGCTGGCTGCGCACGAACAGTGTGCCGATGAGGACCAGCAGGATGACGCTTATTCCGATATAGCTGGGTTTGAGGCCGTGCGAGTAACCTTCGATCGAAGCGATCAGCAATCCGAAGGTGAGGGCGTTCATCAACCCGTCCCGCCAGTCGAAGTGGCGGCCCCGGATGCGTACCGGGTTTTTAGGCAGGAATCGGTAGCTCAACAAACACGCGATGAGTCCGATCGGGATGTTGATAGCGAAAAGCCAGGGCCAGGTGGCGATGGAGAGAATACCCGAAGCCAACGTAGGGCCGGCCACCGAGGAAACGGCTACGACCGTAGCATTCACGCCCATTCCGCGTCCCAGGTGCCGGCGGGGGGATATCAGGCGGATCAGTGTGGTATTGACGCTCGTGATGGCTGCCGCCCCGAATCCCTGGCAGACGCGGGCCGTGACCAGCGTGGCGAGAGAGTCGGACAACGTGCAGCCCAGTGAGGCGACGATGAAGATACCCAGTCCCCCGATGTAGATTTTACGGTAGCCGATCACGTCGCCCAATGCTGAAAACGAGAGCAGGGAAACCACGATGGCTAACTGATAGGCATTGACGATCCAGATCGAATTGGCCGACGAGATGCCCAGCATACGGGCCATAGTCGGCAGAGCGACGTTGGCGATGGCTCCGTCTATGACCGAGAGCGATACGCCGAAAGCTACGGCGAGGATGCCCCAGAATCGGGTCGGCATGGGAAGGCCGTCCCACTCCCTGTTGCCGGCCAGACGGGGTGCTGCACCCTGTATCGGAATTTGTCGCAGACCTGCTTTCATCGTAAAAGAATCCTCTTGCAAAGGTGCGGAAAAAGCCGCGTGCAAGGTAAATTTATCGGCATTTTGCCGGGCGAAGTACCTAAAGCGGAGGCAAAGGTACGAATAAATACGGTCGGATGGACCGTCCGTCGGCATTTTCGGGTGTCTGGAAGCAGCCGGATATTTGTGGGAGAAAACGACCGGTTCGACGTTTTGCGGGGCAGGATGTGCCGGTCAGAGGATTTTCTGGAATGCGATGCGAGGATCTCCGGCGTAATGTATTTCTCCGCAGCGGACGAAGCCGAATTTGGCCAGCAGGCGGAGCATGCAACGGTTGTCGAAGTTGGTGTCTATCCGGAAGCTGCCTGTGCCGCGCTCCCGGGCCAATGTCATGGTGCGGCGCATGAATTCGGTCGCTATGCCCTGTCCTTTGACCTCCTGTGCGACGGCCAGACGGTGCAGGACGACGTATGGGGCTTGGTCGAGCCACGTGCCGTCGATTTCGGCATAGGCCGGTTCGCCGTCGAAGACGACAGCCCCGTAAGCGACGACGAGTCCTGTGTGAGTACATAGTACGTGGCCGTATCCGCGGTCGATGTCGTCCGTTATATGTGCCGCCGCCGGGTAGCCGTTCTGCCATTGGCGACTTCCCCGCAGGCGCATCTGCGCCTGGGCCTGGCGGATGATCGTGCAGATACGCTCCAGATCGTCGGGAAGTGTCGGGCGGAAGAGCAGACTGTCTGTCTGAAGGACGGTTGTCGTTGCGTTCATCGTCTTGCGAAAAATTTTTAGGAAGGGACGGGCAGTTCGGTCGTGCAGGGTGCGGGACGGAAACCGCCGGATTTATTCCGCCGTAACGAACATCCGGCCGAAGTCGAAGACGATGCGGTCGAACTTTTCGAAAAGGTCCATTCCGAGCGAACCGAAATAGGGTTGTTCGGATGCGGGGCCGAAGTCGGCTGTGACAGTCACCTTTTTCAGGGTGCGGGAGCCGTCGCCGATCGTGAAGGTTATATTCTTCAGGTCGTAACCCGTACCTCGCAAAATTCCGCCGAAACCTCCTGCGGCCGTTTCCCGCTTTTTCCCGCTGCGGTCGATCTCTTCGCGGTGCAGGGTGTAGTAGTTCGGCGAAAGTCCCGTGCGGGAGTTGCCCGTGTCGAAGACCATCGGGACGGTGTCTTTTCCGGCGACCAGCGTGTTGAGAATATATTGTCCCGAGGAGGTGTCGTGCATCAGGTTTCGCCCGCTTGCAGGTGTCGGTTCCGGAGTGGCGGGTAGGAGGAAAAAGCCCTCTTTGGGGCGAAGCTCGATCTGGCCGGCCAGACGCATGAAGTCGGTGCCGAGGACGGCTTCGATATGGCCGATTTGGTCCGAAGCCTCGTCGTTGTCGAAGACCATGAAGTAGGGGTGGCGGATCGTGACCGGTCCGATCTGCATGGAGTCGGTCGTGGCGAATTTCACGAATCCGTTGCCGCCGATACCGCTCACGGGAATCGAATCGCAGATGATTTCGAGGTCGTGGCGCTTGGCGAATTCCGCCGAAACGAAGCTGGCGCCGCTGCAACCCGTGTCGAAGATGAAGCGCTCGGTGCGGCCGCCGATCGTTATGTCGGTATAGAAGTTATGGACCTTTTTGTCCGTGCCGTCCAGCGGGCTTTTGACCGTTTCGCTTCCGACGGTCAGCGGCAGCCGGATTTCGCCGTCGGGTTTCGTGAGCGACGTGCGCGGATGTCGGGCCATGGTTTGGAACCACCGTTGGGTCGCCAGGGTCGAAGCCCTCTCTTCCTCGCTCTGTCCGGCAGCGAACTGGGTGAGCAGGTCGGCCGCCTGTTCGTAGGCGCCCAGCTCCTGCAGGTTGCCGATAAGCATGGAGAGGAGCCAGCCGAGCATCGAGCCTTCGGGATCGGCGAAGAGTTCCTGTTGGTAGTCGTTGAGCAGCGTTCCGATGGCATTGCAGCTCTCCGGCAGCCGGTTGAAATGACTGCCCAGAGAGGCTTCGCAGAGCAGCCGGACGAAGGGCGACAGTTCGTCGCGGATCTCCGGGTAGCATGCTTCGAGCCGGAACCACTCCTGGGCGTTGATCAGAGCGGCGGCCTGTTCGTCGGCTGTCGGTACGGCAGGCTGTTCCTCTGCCGACAGGGGCAGGGTGAAAACGAGGAAGAGGGCGAGCAGCAGTTTTTTCATAGCGTCTTAATGGTTGGTATCGGTTTTTCCGGTCAGCGTCCGCAGGTCGTTGCCCGAAGGGTTTTGGAAAACGCGCAGGTCGAATTCGGGGATGACGGCCAGCACGTGATCGAATACGTCGGCCTGAATGCCTTCGTACGGGACCCAGTCCACCGTGTCGGTGAAGAAGTAAAGCTCCATCGGGAGGCCTTGTTCGGTGGGTTGCAGTTGCCGGACGAGTACCATCATGTTTTGATTGACCCGTTCGTTCTGCCTGAGATAGAGGTTCAGGTAGTTTCGGAAGACTCCGATGTTGGTTTGGTGCAGTCCGTTGATTTTGTCTTCACCGGAGGGGATGTCGTGTTGCCGGTTATACTCCTCGACCCGCTGCTGGGTCCGGGCGATGTAATCTTTCAGCAGGTCGATGCGCTTGTATCGCTCCAGCATTTCGGGTGTGCAGAAACGGATGCTGGTCATGTCGATATTGATCGAGCGCTTGACGCGGCGCCCTCCCGAGGAACGCATTCCTTCCCAGTTTTGGAACGAGTCGCTCACCAGCAGGTAGGGCGGGAGGGTGACGATCGTGTTGTCCCAGTTGCGGACTTTGACCGTGTTGAGCGTGACCTCCTCCACCGTGCCGTCGGCGCCGTACTTGGGCATGCTGATCCAGTCGCCGACTTTGAGCATGTTGTTGGCCGACAGTTGGATGCCCGATACGAAACCCAGGATGCTGTCGCGGAAGACCAGCATGAAGATCGCGGCCGAAGCGCCCAGACCGGTGAGGAACATCGCCGGAGAGCGGTCGAGAAGAATCGAGAAGACGAGGATGACGGCGACCAGGAAGGCGATGACCTGTCCGGTCTGCATCAAGCCCTTCAGCGGCTTGCCTTTCCACTCCTCCCGGCGGCCCATCAGTTGAAATATGGCTTCCAGCAGGGAATTGACGAAGCGCAGGACGGCGATGACGATCGCTATCTGTACCAGCCGCGTGATCAGGACGACGAGGCCGTTTTGATCGGGAAAGGCGATGGGCAGCATCACCACCACCAGGATCGGGGTGACGATGTGGCACAGCCGCCGCAGGACTTTGTCGTCGAAGATGATGTCGTCCCACGTGACTTTGGTCTGCTTGACGACGCGTCGCACGACCTGCAACAACAGCAGGCGGATCAGGAAGTCCAGCCCTACGCCGATGGCGACGATGATGGCCAGGATGACCCATTGGTCGATGCCGCGGGCGCTGTCCGCAGAGATTCCGATGTAAACGAGCAGTTGGTCGATCCAACTCCGGATGGTTTGTTGCAGCATAAATTCTTCGGTTCCGTTTTTCCAAGACAGGGAAAGGTGAGAGCAATCGTGCGGGACTTGCACGCGAAGATTGTCGAACCGCTTCCGATCTTTTGCAAAGATAGTGAAAGTCGAGAAGAAAACGGGAGCTTACTCTCAGTTTTCCGAGGCGTATCCTATCTTCTGCAAAAATAATGGAAGGCAAGCGGCCGGCCAAACTTAACTTTCTGTTTTCCTCCTCTTTGCATGGCAGAGTTCACGAGTGTATTCGGCGCATGCTTCGAGCGTCGGTCGTTTGGGCTTGTCCGAAACGTACTCTTATTCTTCATACAAAGATAAGGAAAAGTTGGATTTGCCGTTCGTCTTGTGCCGTACTTTATTGAATGCGGAGAGGAACGCTTCGGCGAAGACAGGGAGCGAATCTGGTCTGTATCCGATTTTCGCCGTCTTTACGGAAGATAAGCGTAGGTTCGTGCAAATTTGATTCAGCCCTCGGTTTTCACTATATTTGTACTCCTAAATACGATGAAAATGAAACCCTTGTTTATTTGCTATCCCCGTTGCAGCACTTGTCAGAAAGCCCTTAAATGGTTGCAGGAGCGCGGGATCGAAGTCGAAGTGCGCGATATCGTGCAGCAGAATCCCTCCGAAGCGGAGCTCGAAGAGTGGATCGATCGCAGCGGCCTTGCGGTCAATAGATTTTTCAATACCAGCGGTCTGCGTTACAAGGCGCTCAACCTGAAAGAAAAGGTCCGCACGGCTCCGCGCGAAGAGCTGATCCGCGTGCTTTCGACCGACGGTATGTTGGTGAAGCGGCCTTTGCTGATTGCTTCCGACAAGATTTTGGTCGGATTCCGCGAGCCGGAGTGGGCCGCAGCCTTGTCGGAAAAAAGATAGGCGTTTACGGCTGTACCGAAATAGGAAGCGGACGGAAATTTTCCGTCCGCAGGGGTTATTTTTTCATTTTGTCGGGTTGTCGCTCCCGTTTGATTCTCTTTTTGCGGCGGACCGACCAGCCGAAGTAGCCCAGCATACGGCCCAGTGCGAAGTATTCGCCGTGCGAATAGACGATGGGGCGGGCTTTCTGCAACTCCAGTTTACCCGTTTCGGGGTCGATGTAGCGGCTGTCGGCCTGGATATTCACCACTTCGGCCAGAAACAGGTCGTGCGATCCCAGCGGTAGGATCTGTCGTACGCGGCATTCGATCGACAGGGGAGCTTCGGCTACGACGGGAGCCTTGACGACGGTCGCCGGAGCCGGAGTAAGTCCCGTTTCCCGAAATTTGTCGTGGTCGCGGCCGGAACGTACGCCGCACCAGTCCGTAGCGCGTGCCAGCTCTTCGGTGGTGAGGTTGATGACGAATTCACCCGTGCGGCGGATGATGTCGTAGGAGTGCCGCTCCGGGCGGATCGAGATGTAGCACATCGGGGGATTGGTGCAGACCGTACCCGTCCAGGCGACGGTCAGCAGGTTATATTCGTCGGGGGTGGCGCCGCAACTGACCAGTACGGCCGGCAGCGGGTAGATCAGCGTTCCCGGTTTCCAGTTTTCTTTCATTGTTTTCGGAGGAATCTTGCGTGATGTCCCCTGCAAAAGTAATCATTATTTCACAAAGCCTCCGGACTGTTTTCCGACTTTGTTCCGCCGATGAACGAACGGTACCGTGCGATGGCGGCATCCAGTGCCTCGGGGACGGTATCTACCCATAAGGTCGTTTGTATGGTGACGTTCCCTCGTCCTGCGGTTCGTTTCCAATTGCCGACGATCTGTCCGTCGCAAAGGATAACCGGTTGGAAAATTCCGTGGGAGTTGAAGGCTTTGGAGGTGTGCTCTTTTGCAAGGACGTCCGAACGGTCCTTGTAGCCGATCAGGTATTGGTCGTAGGCGGGCAGCAGATGCGTCGTGTCGCACGGAGCGGCTGCCGCAGCGTTGCGGAATACGAAAAATTCCCTGTCGCCGAAATGTTCGGTCGTGAGTTCTTCGGCGATGCTCGCCACGGCGCGGCGGGCTTCGGTCGCGGTGAGTCCCGACCACCAGGTGAAATCGGCGAGGGTGGCCGGGGAGTGGCTGCGGAAATAAACCCGGGCTAACCG
>OJME01001642.1_pt1 | contig 17342 bp, 6 predicted proteins | sample 1597151 | NCBI WGS metagenome assembly OJME01 (sample SAMEA2452118, study PRJEB22498) | human gut metagenome | biome: human feces; feature: human gut; material: feces | place: Australia | collected 2012
CTGTTGCTACTTCGCTGTTACTGCTGCTCCAGCTTACACTCTTACTATCTGTTGTATTCTCTGGAAGCACTGTCGCTGTAAGTTTATATGTACTTCCTTCTACTATTCCAACTGTACTTTCGCTAAGACGTACTTCTGTGACTGGTATCTGCTTCTTTTCTACTTTTACTGTACAGCTTGCGCTCTTTCCGTTTGTGCTTGTCGCTGTGATTACTGCTGTTCCGGCGCTCTTGGCTGTTACTGTTCCATTAGCATCTACTGTTGCTACTGCTTCATTGTTGCTACTCCATTTAATGCTCTTATTTTCTGCATTTTCAGGTGTAACAGTTGCAGCTAATGTTTCACTTTCGCCCTCTGTCAATGTCATTTCTGACTTATTAAGGCTTACACTCTCAACCTCAACCACTGGTGTCTGTGTTTCATTGTCTGTAAATGCTTTAATAATAAAATTGCATGACCGTGCCTTACCAAAGTCGTCCCAATATCCATATGGGGTAGCTATAAAACTCTGATTTTCCTTAGCAGAAGCTGTACACCAATATCCTGCCATGCCTGACTGCATACTGCGTTCATATGCCAAATATGATGTTTTACCTGAAGCATTCCTAACTTCTACAACAACTGAGAACTTATTACCTTCATTAATTTCTACCGGACTGTCAAGATTAACCGTGTATGTTCCGTCATATGTTGTTATTCCGCTTTTCTGTGCTGCTAATGTTCCACTTTCAGGATTAGTTTCATCTGTAAGATTAGTATATATACTTACTGTATAATTAAGATTAGTAGAACGTCCTGTCATAAATGAAACTGCCTTTATATTCTCACTTCCATCCTGATTAGCTTTAGCTTCAAATATGTTGGCATATTTATTAGAACCACCATATCCCATATATCCATAAAGCATTGCACCATCATACTGATAATTATTGTCATAGTTATTTGAAAGCTCTGCTTCAAGCGCATAACCTACTGTATATATAGACTTGTCATAATAAGAAAGATAGAAATATCCTTCCTTACCATAATAACTGCCCCAACTGTTTCTTACTATCCATGCACCATTACCATCTGGTGTTGTTGCAAAATTATCTGCTGAATAATCATCATCCCAGCCTACAATAGTAACGGCATGATTAGATGTGTAAGCATTTGGACAATAGTACGCCGCAGTAGAACTATTGTAATTATCTGTACTCCAGTCACTGCTCTGGTCAGACCAGTATGATATTGAAACAGCACCATAATCCATAACTGCTTTCTTGACATCATCCCTGCTGGTTATGTTCACTCTGTAGAAATTCTGTACATGTGCAACATCTTTTCCATATGCAAGTGAATCATTTAACTGCTCATTTTCAACCTGTCTTATATAATCTATAGTATAAGGAACAACATCCTCATTAACAGCACCTTCCCAGTCAAGAAGTGAGTTAGCTGCCATCTCGACATTGCCACCATACTGCATTACAGAACCATATGATGTATCAAACTTGTTAACATCGCCTTCAAGTCCGCCCAAAGGGTCATTAACACAGTTATATGTGTAATTCACAAGATGTAATTCTGATAAATCAATATCACTAGAAGCAAGATTTTTCTTTATAAGATTAGTTTCTATTAATGATATTGTTGAAAATGACCAGCATACACCATATATTCCCTGGTCTCTTACAGCAGGAAGATTTTCTGTTCTATAGGCAGCCGGATATGTAGCTGCCTTTGTAATGTCCATTCCATCTATACTAGAATTATCATTACTGAGAACATCTGGAATTATCTGATATTCTTCATCTAATTGCCTATAACCTGTTGCAACATAACGTGAACCTGTATCGGTTGTTTCATTCTCATAATTCACATCTGCACTATTATTATCATTATTTCCGGCAAATGCCATTGATGAAGATGTAACTATAAGATTAACTGCAAGAAATGCAGCCAATGCTTTTTTTAATAATTTTCTTCTGTGCATATCATACCTCTTTTCTTAACAGATTATACTTTAAACTACCATTCCGCCAACAATGTGGTATGTATAACCTTTATAATCGATTGTTCCTGAGAAGTTCCAGTCTACCATGCCATCCTGTATGTAGAATTTATTTCCATTATACTCTATAACTGCTGTTGTCCAGTCGACACAGCCACCAGATACATAGAACCATGTATCCCTGTAGTATATAAGACCTTCATAATCCCAGTTAATTGTACCTCCTGATACATAGAACCATATATCATTATAATATACAAGTCCCATATAACTCCAGTTAATCGTTCCTCCTGAAATAACAAACCACATATCATTGTAATATGTAAGTCCAAGATAATTCCAGTCTAACATTCCGTTTGAGATATAGAACCATGTATCGGCAAAATATGCAAGACCTGTGTAATCCCAGCCAATCATTCCGCCTGATACATAAAACCATACATCGTTGTAATATACAAGTCCTGCATAATTCCAGTCTATCATTCCGCCTGATACATAGAACCATATATCATTGTAATATACAAGTCCTGTATATCCCCAGTTTATCTTTCCATTTGTTATATAGAACCACACATCATTGTAATAAGTAAGTCCTGTATAATCGGAATTAACCTTGCCATTTTCAACATATAACCAGTCATCGCCATCCTGAACAAGACCTGTATATTCTGTATCTACAACACCTTCACTTATATAATATCTGTCATCCTCATAATCTGCAAAACCTGTGTATGTTATGTCTACAACACCATTTCTTACATAATATGTACTATCTTCATAATCCACAAGACCTGTGTATGTTGTATCTACATTGCCGTTGTTAAAATATGTCAACTTACCATCAACATCTCTTAAACCTGTATATGTATCTCTCTTGTTGACTGTTATTGTACAGCTTGCACTCACACCATTTTCACTTGTTGCCGTAATTATGGCTGTTCCGGCTTTTTTGGCTGTTACATTTCCCATAAGGTCAACTGTGACTACAGTGTTATTATTGCTGCTCCATTTAATGCTCTTTCCATTAGTTGTATTTTCCGGATATACAGTAGCAATTAATTTTATTGTTTCACCCTCATCAACAACTGCACTTGTCTTATTAAGAACAACTTCTGTGATAGGTATTTCCTTCTTTTCTACTGTTATTGTACAGCTTGCGGTCTTTCCGTTTGAACTTGTTGCTGTGATTACAACTGTTCCAGCCTGCTTTGCTGTTACTTTTCCTGTTGAGTCAACCGTAGCTATATCGTTGTTGCTGCTACTCCAGCCTATGTTTTTAGACTCTGTTGTATTCTCTGGAAGTACTGTTGCTGTTAAGTTTAATATATCTCCTTCTGTAATTGTCGCGCTTGTCCTGTTAAGTGCAACATCTACAATAGGTATCTCTTTCTTGCTTACTGTTACTGTACAGCCTGCGGTCTTTCCGTTTGTGCTTGTTGCTGTGATTACGGCTGTTCCAGCACTCTTAGCTGTTATTGTTCCATCCTCAGATACTGTTGCAACAGCTTCATTACTACTGCTCCAGCTTACACTCTTACTGTCTGTTGTGTTCTCTGGAAGGACTGTTGCTGTAAGCTTATGTGTATTTCCTTCTATTATTCCTACTGCGCTCTCACTAAGACTTACCTCTGTGATTGGTATAAGCTTCTTTTCCACTGTTACTGTACATTCTGCGGTCTTTCCGTTTGAGCTTGTCGCTGTAATTATAACTGTTCCAGCCTTCTTTGCCTCAACATGTCCTGTTGTATCTACTGTTGCTATGTCGTTGTTACTACTGCTCCAGCTTATATCTTTTCTGTCAGTTGTGTTCTCTGGAAGGACTGTTGCTGTGAGTGTTGTTGAGTCACCCTCTGTAAGCGTTGCACTACTCTTATCAATAAGAACTTCTGTGATTGGTATAAGCTTCTTTTCCACTGTTATCGCACAGCTTGCTGTCTTTCCATTCTCACTTGTCGCTGTGATTATGGCTGTTCCGGCACTCTTGGCTGTTACTTTTCCCATAAGGTCTACCGTCGCTACTGCCACGTTGCTGCTACTCCACTTGATGCGCTTTCCATCTGTTGTATTTTCTGGAAGAACTGTTGCTACAAGAGTTGTTGAGTCACCCTCTGTAAGCGTTGCGCTGCTCTTATCAAGATGTACCTCTGTGATTGGTATTTCCTTCTTGCTTACTGTTACTGTACAATCTGCTGTTTTTCCGTTTGAGCTTGTTGCTGTGATTACTGCTGTTCCTACACTCTTAGCTGTTATTGTTCCATCCTCAGATACTGTTGCTACAGCTTCATTATTGCTGCTCCAACTTATGCTCTTACTATCTGTTGTATTCTCTGGAAGGACTGTTGCTGTAAGCTTATGTGTATTTCCTTCTATTATTCCTACTGCGCTCTCACTAAGACTTACCTCTGTGATTGGTATAAGCTTCTTTTCTACTGTCACTGTACAGCTTGCTGTCTTTCCATTTGTGCTTGTCGCTGTAATTACAGCTGTTCCTACGCTCTTTGCTGTTACTGTTCCATCCTCAGATACTGTTGCAACTGCTTCATTGTTGCTGCTCCAGCTTATGTCCTTGCTGTCTGTTGTATTAACTGGAAGAACTGTTGCTGTAAGCTTGAAAGTATCTCCTTCATACATATCAAGCGCTTCTCTGCCAAGCTGTACCTCTGTTATAGGAACCTCTACCGGCTGCTCAGGCTTATCAGCAGATTTTACTTCATAAGAACGAACAACTGCTTTACCAGTGTCACTGTCAAGATATGTCGCATATATCTTAGAATTACCGTAGCTTATATTAAGACCACTAATATCCTGAATAGATACATTAGTTCCAAGCTGCTGCCACTCGCCATCGACAAGTCCACTTACAAATGTAATGTTATCACTTGCAGTAGTTCCTACATATACATTATCACCATCAAAGCACAGACTTGCGTTATTAACACCCTTGTCTGTTATACTATTAGTCCCTACCTGAGTCCACTCTTTAGCAGAGTTGGCATAGTCAAGGCTGTATAGATAACTGTCTTTTACTGTATCGAAAGCAGTTCCTTTCTTAAACAAATAAAGCTTTCCATTATTATTACTTAATACAACCTCATTAGCCTGTATTGAACCATTTAATACAGCATTCCAACTGTTATCAATTTGATTATATTTTTTAATATATATATTACTATTATTAGCTGTATCTCTGTATTCAACAAATATATTTTCATCAGCATCTACAGATATAGCAGCATTAGCCGGCATACTACTTACTGCTCCTGCTAATATATTATCAGATAAATTCTTTAATGTATTTCCATCATACTTATATGCATAAATATTGCTGTTATCCTGACTTGTATATGAAAAATATATGCCTTCAGAACCTGCAACAAGTGATACATTATCAGAATAACCTGAGGCTTTATATATATTCTGCCAACTACTTCCATTCCACTTATCTACACGTGCATAACAATTAGTATCAAGATATGAAATATACACGTCACCATTGTAAGTAACTATAGACTTTCCATCATTAACAGCCTTAGGTCCGTCTGTAATCTTACTCCATGCTCCATCACTATACTTAAATAATACTGTATCATTTGTCGCATAACCATAGCCATCACCTATATTGGCTATAAAATATTTATTCTGTTCACTATCTGTATATGTTTCTATATCACTAAACGAAAGTCCAAGTGTATCCGTACTTTCTGTTATCCAGCGACCTTCCTGTCCGTCATCTGCAAATGATATATCAAATGTTATTGTGTCGCCAGAAGCACTGCCTACATTTTCTATAACAATTCCGCTGTTAGTTCCATCTGAATATGTAATAGCATTGTCAGCTATACCTGCATTCTTATCATGTGTTCCATAAGATGTACGGCCGCTTTCCGCTGATAAGAATGATTTATCTAAGTTAGTACAATCTGCCTTTTCATAGCCATTAAGTATAGAATCACCTGGCCTGAATACATATGCCTTATATGGAGGACCATACATATTACCACCGATAAGAGAGGCGTTTATTCTATATATGATAAGTCCTGAACCATATATCTTGCCCTCGTATGACTTATCATCATAAGAAGCAACATCATATTTAGCCTTCTGTTTTCTGTATTCAACAACAAAGAATTCATTAGATGAATAATCTGTTCTTAATATAACCGCCTGATTATTTCTTGTATCAAATGTTGTAGAAGAAGCTGCATATATTGAACAATTCTTCTTTGACTCTGTTACTGTCGGTATATCAAACCAGCCTGAATAAGCTGACCTGAAATATGCCAGAGGATACTGGAGAAACTTGCATTCCATCGCCATAATATCCCACTGGCCTACTGGTACAACACCAGAAACATTAGTATTAACATAAAGGTCTGGATATCCAAGCGTATGCATAAATTCATGTATGACAACGCCGGTTTCACTTAATCCGAAGTATGCTAAACCCTCTGGAATAACCGTATAACTGCCTATTTTCTTGGAATTAATCTCATCTGTTCCTGCATATGTTGACTTATGTCCATACATCTGTGAATTAGAATTACCCTTTTCACAGGCTGTTACAATCATAAGATTATCAACACATCCATCACCATCATAATCTACTATTGCATCCTTAGGAAATCTGCTGTCTTTAGCAAGTAATTCAGAAATCTCCTTAACCATTCTTGTATCTCCGAGGGCTGGTCCTGAAGTTCCAACAGTCCTGTCCCCATAATATGATACGTCATTGCTTAACACATATGGTTCTATCTTATTATTCTCACTGTCATACTGTGGAATAATATTCTGGACATTAAGCTGCCCATAAGAAATGTTAGAAACATACTGCTTAAGCGCTCTTGGGTGCTCCTCATCCCCCTCGAAATATTCTGTGATTTTAGGGTCTTCCTTATAACACTTCCCTAGTTCAGTTTTTTCGTGTTCATGTTTTGTATCCTTAAAATCTACAAATACAACTATGTTAGCATATTTGCGGGTTGATACACTCTGTGTCTGCACTGTATCAGACACCTGTGCAGCCGGTGCTATACTTACTGATGTAAGCACAAGCATTACACTTAAAAATGCCGAAGCTATTCTTTTGATATAGTTTCTTTTCATATACTTCCTCCTTTTCGTATTATGATTAATATATACTTGTCTTTTTGTATCCCAATATATGATACCAGGGTCACAAGGTCATTCACCCACATACACCTGCTCATAGTTGTGGCTTTCACCCCAACATCATAATATTATGCTGTTCACAAATTTAAAGCCCTATCATATATTATATCGGCAAATATTACACATAATCTTACCTGATTGTAATATTGCGTGTATTACTTTATCATATTTTGTTCAAATATAATTATATATACTGTTCACGGTTACAAGTAAATCTAATTTTAGATATAGTATATTATATATAAACAATTAAGTAAACAAAAAATACGCCAGAAATCAGCTTTTATACCATTCTGACGTATTTTTAATATTTGTATTATATATCTTTATACTATATTATATTTTCACGCAGATTATGAATATCATACGTTCTTAACTTGAGCTGTAACTTCTTATATTGTAATAAACCACTTAATATAATTAGTTGCTTCTTACTGATAACTTTCCTGTTACACTAGCCATTTCCAGGATATAGGTATTTACTGTGTTCATAGTAATATCACCTGACATAGCCTTATCATCTACATCCTTGTATGTATGATATATATAGCTATAATCAGAGTTAGAACCGCCAATATTGATTTTTCCTGTTTCATTTTCTATTGAACCCAATAAATTTCTCTTCTTAGTCCAGCCTTCATCTACAATATACTCTTCCTCACCTGATGAAAAATCATATGATATAGTTGAATTCCTATTAACAAAGCAATTAATGTCATATGTTATTGTAGTATATTCCCCTGGGTTAAGTTTTTCCATTATCTCTGGCTTTACAGCTAATCTGCAGTAATATGTAAGATTAGCTATACCATCAGCATCATATTCAGGTACTATACATTCATATACATATAAGTAATCCTTCCAGTTATCCTCTGTAATATCTACGTCTTCATATTCCGGAACTATTACATCAGTGTAATTATCCCTGTATGTATCTCCACATACTGAGCATGTGTGCTCTGTATAACCTTTTTCTGTATCTGTTGGCTCAACTACTGTATCTACATACTTATGACCTGTCTTTTCTATAGATTCTGTGTAAGTATCATTACATATTGAGCATGTATATGTCTTTTCACCATCCTCAGTACATGTTGCCTTTTTAGTTACTTCAGATGTATATAAATGATTATGCTTAACTGCAATACCATTTATTACTTTATATGTAACATCATCACTCTTTACATAACCATTATATTCTTTATTAACCATACCATTTTCAACATACCAGAGAACACCTGCACTATCCTCTACTACACCTGTATAGTCCTTATCAAGAATGCCATTCACTATATAAGCTGTGCCATCTTTACTATATACAAGTCCTGTATAACTCCAATCGAGTACACCTTTCTTTATATAAAATGTACCGTATTCATTACTTGCAGTTCCTGTATAACTCCAGTCAACTATACCACCTGAAACATAGAACCAGTTTCCTGCATACTCTACAAGTCCTGTATAGTTCCAGTTAACTATGCCACCTGAAACATAGAACCAGTTTCCTGCATATTCTGCAAGCCCTGTATAACCCCAGTCTAATATGCCACCTGAAACATAAAACCAGTTTCCTGCATATTCTGCAAGTCCTGTATAACTCCAATCTAATACACCATTGTTAACATAGAACCAGCCATATTCGTTCTGGGCAAGTCCTGTATAGCTCCAGTCTAACGCACCATTGTTAACGTAAAACCAGCCATACTCATTCTGGGCAAGTCCTGTATAGCTCCAGTCTAATACACCATTTTTAACGTAAAACCAGCCATATTCATTGTTGGCAAGTCCTGTATAATCATAATCAACTTCATCATTAACATAGTACTTCCATGTTCCATCAGCTTCCTGCAGCAGACCTCTTTCTGTTCCATAAGCTGAACCATCCTTGAATATACCATGAAAACTTACACTATCCTCATCGCTTGTATACCATATAGCCATATCACCATACATAACTGGCTCGCACTGTGACAGCTTACCCGTCATAGTTCTTATCTTATCAGTCTGATTACCATTATTATCTACAAATGTATAATATACAGTACCCTCTCTATCGCTTCTCTTGCACCAGAGAACTAAGTATCTGTTATCAGCCATCTTAACAAGATGTGGTGTTGTTGCTGAATAATCATCACCTGTATAATCTGTAATCCAGTTTATCTTAGTATTTCCATCGGCTTTAGACTTTGAAAGTATACATATATTTCTGAGTTTACCATTATTATCCTGGTCTATAGAAGAAGCTGCAACTATATATGCGCTGTCTGTCACTTCAAAACCACCAACTGATGCATTAGTTGTATTATCACCTGTAGTACCAGCTATATTAAGTAAAGATGTACACTTGCAATTATCTCCCCAATAGTCCATATTGGAAATAAACTGACCAGTAGTAAAATCTGTTGGATACTCTATAAGTGCTATACTTCTTGGATAAGCATCGCCATGGTCTACAGCAACAAGATGATTACCATCTGTTTTAATAAACTGATTAAATGAATGGCTTACATAACCATACGCAGAATTCATAACCTTAGTAAATGAATCCGTAATATTCATATTCTTCTCATCAACCTGTATCGTTACATTTGCCTGATGATTATAACCATCTGATGACTTATACATAGTATGGCTTGTTCTTATGAACAGATATCCATCTGATTCTGTCATTCTTAGGCTTCCAGCATGAAATGGTCCAACTGTGTTGCAATTATATAAACCAGTAGATGTAATTCTGTTCCATGACTTATCGTACTTAGTTATTCTGAAACATTCTACATCTGCTGACTCTGATGGATTACTCTGTCCGCTTACTATATAATAAGCATCTGCACCATCATAAAATCCACCAAACTCAGAAAGTTCTGTAGGAATCTGCTTATAATCCGTAACTTGTAATTCTGAATTATAATATTCTACATAAACATTAGAACCATCAGACTGTACTCTCATAAGATTTCCATCACCAATATTGACAAGATATGCCTTAACAGGTGTTGCCCATCTTATATAATTATTATCTGATGTCTTTACTGAAATGTTAGTACCAATAGTTGCCTCTGCATAAACCTGTGTGGTAAAACCAGACACTGCTGTACTTACACACACCGCACTGACAAATACAGCCATTGATGCAAGCAATTTCTTAATTCTTTTGTTCTTTAAGAACTTATCCCTTATCATATTTCCTCCTTTTTTTCTCACAATGCGTATAATTATATCAGAGTTAAAAGGAATTATATTCCCAACTGATATACCCATATTGATACATTGCTATGCAATTCTTACAATTTCCTAAATCATAATATGCCTTGCTGCTTTATCTTCAAAGTGTTTAACCACTAAGAATACCGCTATAAGTATAATACTTTAAATGTTATATCTCCAGTACTTTTAATAATAAAGCAAAAAACACAAACCTGCATTTACATAACCATTTTCTTTAATAATGGAATTCTTCTTACTATACAAGTTATCACCATACACACAGCAGTCATTACAACAGTTTTTATAAGATTAGCTGCCAGTGAATAATTTTCTATATTGATATATGGATATATATATTTCACACACAATATCAGTAGAATATAATGTATATAATATACTCCCATTGTACACTGTCCTACATATTTTCCAAACACATTTTCCTTATTAGAACTGTAATAATTAAAACACATAAACAGCCCTATTGATGCAAGCATAACCGATATTCTTTTATATCCATTATTAAGATATATGTTATTCCAGCTCATTGTTTTCGTTTCTATATACTTTTCAAGAACAATAAGCAGCACTCCCACAACAAACAAAATAACCGGAATATATCTGTTAATCTTGTTTTTAATATCGTCCCTGTATTCATGCATAAATGCACCTATAAGAAAATATGTAAGCATAAAAGCACAATTCGTATATGGAACAAGTGTACTCACCGAACTTATATCAAAGCTGCCAAAATATGATAACAATATATTAACTGCACCAACGCCTATATCTCCTATGAAGCTTACTATAAGCATACCAAGTGCAAACTTCCTGCCATCGTGTCTGAACAGAAACCATGTAACCGGATATATAAGATAGATTACAATATATGCCTTCATATACCACAGCGCCCCGAAGTCTACACCATTTATATCCGCCGCAAATAATGTTGCTCTTATATATTCGCTTACAGTATGTGTTTCGCCATATATGTTACTTTGAACACACATATATATTAATCTCCATACTACGAACACTATGTATGTAGTTACAAGCCTTGTGAAATATCTTTTCCAGTCAAATGTTTCTTTCTTATGTAAAAGATATCCTGTTGTCATAATAAAGCATGGCACAGCAACCCAGCATATGCTCATAATTATATTGCCTGCCACCGAATCTGCCGGCAGCAGAACAAAATGACAGAAAACGACTAATAATATACACAATCCTTTTAAGTCATCAAGAAATACTAATCTGTTACTCATCCGTTGTTTCTCCAATGCTGCATTTTTAACCTGTAAATCACTTAGCTTATTCTCCATGTAATCCTCATTACATAAGAACCATAGCTGCTGCTTGTTCCCAATGAATGATGCTTGACTGTTACCTTACTATAATCCGTATAAGCACTTCTGAATTCATTATCTATTGGTGCATCCAGACTTTCTACATATATTACAACAGTTGCATTTTCTACGCCTGACTCTAATGCCTCTGACAGCTTTTTATTAAGGTATTCATAATAATCTGTTGTATTAGTGAAATAATTTTCCTGCTGTGCGTAATAATTATACTTTGTTCCATTAGCATTTATATCACTTGTATATGAATGGTCTCTTCTCATCTTTTCATCAGTGATATTAAAGTAATCATAATTTACAACGCCCGGATTATCTGGTACAGGGTCATCCCATGTAACATCAACCATATACCATTCTCCATCAAGCATAACTGCATTCCATGCATGTGCTGCGCCATCGCCTTCACCCGTGATAATCTCGCAAGGAATTCCTAATATATCCATACATAACTTAAATGCACTTGAATATCCATCACACACCGCTGTCCTGTTCACAAATATTCCTTCTGCCGTATGGGATACGTATGGGATTGTACCATTTATATAATTATAATAATCATACTCTGAATTAAGAACCATATAATTATGTACAGCTAACTCCTGCTCATAAGGTGTTGCGTATGCATATGCTGCATCCAGATATGATGATAAACCATCATAAAATGCCTTTTCACTATCTGTTTCCAATACTGAAGTATCACCTGTTTTATATGCATATTCATACTTATAATACTCACTATCAGTACTAAGATTTAATTGCATTTCTATTGTCTGTGTAACACGGCCTGCTTCTATTACATATATAGTTGTTCCTCTTCTTGCATTACCAGTATAGTCAAATCTGATACGTCCATCACAATACAGCCATGAACCATATTCATTAACTCCAAAGCCTGTATATGTATAGTCAAGTGTACCATCAACCACATACCACCAGCCATAATCATTATAAGCCATTCCTGTGTAGCCCCAGTCAAGTATTCCTCCGTTTATATAGAACCAGCCGTTTTCATTACTTGCAAGTCCTGTATAACTCCAGTCTAATATTCCTCCGTTTACATAAAACCAGCCATTTTCATTATATGCAAGTCCTGTATAACTCCAGTCTAATATTCCTCCGTTTACATAAAACCAGCCGTTTTCATTGTATGCAAGTCCTGTATAGCCCGTATCTACAACTCCATTCTTATAATAATACCACTTATTATCTTCAGCCATACTTAATGAATAAGTATCCTGCGCTGCCTGCACATAATTCTTCTGTCCTATACCCAGTCCCAAGCCGATACCAAGTATAACAGCCACAGCCGCAATCGTATTTTTCAACAATTTTTTCATATGAAACGTACTCCTTTCGCATAATCCATATAATAATAGATTAGCACATACAAGAAAAGAAAGCAAAACAAACTCTATGTTATTGTTTATAACAAAACTGACATATGTATGCGTAATTATCACATACATATGCCAGTTATATTTTCATTATATATATGATGCTGTGGGTCCAAGGTCTTTCAGACACTTATGAGCAGACTCATGTGGGATTAGACCTTTTAACTCCGGTATCATATTATCATAATATCAATACGCTCTGGTAATCATAGCTAAAATGCTGCGATTATAGAATACATTAATTCGCAACTACCACACTACAACACCGCCAACGATATTAAATGTATTACCATAGAACACATATGTTCCTGTGTAATCCCAGTCTACCATACCGCCTGATACATAGAACCACATTCCATTATAATCTACAAGACCTGTATATCCCCAGTTTACTTCACCTGCTTCAACATAGATCCATGTACCATTATAATCTACTAAACCTGTGTACTCTGTATCAACCTTACCATCTTTATAATTCTTCCATACACCATTTTCATCCTGGGCAAGTCCGTTTAAAGACTTATCTGGTTCCTTTGGTACTGCCCATGTGTCGTATGCTGTATAGTTGTATGTAAGAGTTGCGTTCTGGTATTCTTTATTATTACCGTAATCAAAGCTTATAGTTACATAATTGCTATAATCCTTTTCTGAGCCTGAATAATATATATTCTTTAAAGCTGTACAACCATTGAATACATCGCCATTCATTTTAGTTCTCTTAGGAATAGATATCTTTTCTAATGATGTCGCATTAAGGAATGCATCTGATGCCATGGTTACATCATAATTATCTTTCTTAATCTTAACCCACTGTAAAGCTGTGTCATTCTGGAATGCTCTTCCATATATACCTGTTACTCTGTTAGAAAGGTCTGCATATGCAAGCTTCTTACAATCACCAAATGCATTGTATCCGATTGATATTCCAGCATTACCGTCCGCTATAACAACGCCAAATATATCTGTATTATCAAATACACCATCTCCATAATTTGTTCCTATTGTAGTTACTGTTGATGGAATATTAATTACTCCACCTAAAGAAGTACAATTAGAAAAAGCTCCTTGTCCTATACTTGTAAGACCTTCGTTGAGCTCAAGCATTTCAAGACTGGCACAATCTTTAAAAGCATAGCTTCCTAATGATGTTGTCTTTGATGGCAGCTTTACTTCCTTAATAGCTGTGTTATAGAATGCTGAGTCACCTATAGTTAAATTAGCTGGTACCTCTTTGAATTCAACACTTGATAAGTTAGTATCATTAGCAAAGGCTCTGGAAGCTATATTCTTAACTCTGTTTGGTAAAGATACACTCTCAAGCATCTTACAATCCTTGAATGTATTATCATATATGCTTAATAATGTGCCTGTGCTACTATCCTTGAATTCCACTGAAGTAATTGATGTTCTTTCAAAAGCTCCTTCATAATAAGAACTACCTATAGTTTCAACTGTTGATGGTATAACTAACTTACCACTAAGATTATTACAACCTTCAAATGCTCCTGAACCTATAGTTTTTAACCCCTCATTAAGTGTTATGCTAGTTAATTCAACAACACTATCAAATGCTCCTGCTCCTATCTCGATAGTATTTTTAGGAAATGTAACATTTTTTACTGCTGTTTTTCTAAATGCATTATCACTGATAGTTAATTCGTAAGAGCCATCTTTAAATGTAACTTTTTCAAGGCTGCTGTCACCATCAAATGTGTATGGACCTACATTTGAAATATTTGATGGTAAACTAACTTCTGTTAATGACTTACAGCTAGAAAATGCATATCTGTCGACTGTAAGTTTATCTGTTCCATCTTTAAATACAACTTTAGAGATAGATGTTCCACTGAATGCTCCGCCATTATTACCCCAGTCATAATTAATTGATGTTAAAGTTGATGGCAAAGTTACTGTACCAGTAAGATTGACACATCCTGAAAATGCTGCTCCTCCAATTTTCTTAAGACCTTCGCTAAATGTAACACTCTTAATGTTAACATTATCCTTAAATGCTGAATTCTCTATTTCTGTTACATTATACCCATTAATCTTAGCTGGAATAATAAGATGAACATCTGACTGGGCTGCTGCTTCATCAGAAAGTCCTTCGATAATCGCTTCATTTTTAGAATTAACAGAGTACTTAAACTGACCATATGTAGCACTCTCTGATGCCCCAACCATCTCATAGTCTGACACAACCCCATACTGAGGCTGAACTGCTGGTTCCTGTGCTGCCGATACTGCTGTTACTGACACCAATGTCATAGCAGCAACCGACAGTGGAATAATAAATTTCTTCTTCATACGCATTTCTCCATAAACTATAATATTATATGATATACTCTTTATATACCTATATATATATATATATTATACATATATAAGTTTATTCTTTATTTATAAAATTGTCAATCTATTTATAAAATTTAATTGAATTTTTTAATATTTCCTTATACTTCTGTACCTGAGTTGTTCCTGGCACCTCAATATCTAGTTTTTTATAACAAAAAAGGCATATGTATGTGTATTGCAATCACATACATATGCCTAAGTATTTATTATACTATATTTTTTCTTTGTTTGATATTCTACAGGTCTTAAGTTCTTCATTAGCTGTATACTTCTGGCCTTTCGTACTCCGTTACTATATATTTTTTAGTAAATATGTTGCCATCAATTAAGAATTAATTAACTCACGATACTTTGCCCTGTCTTTTTCTTCTATGTCAAGTGTATCCATAGCTTCATCAACAGTCTGGTTCAGCTTTCTCATAATAGTTTTTATGCTGTCTAATCGCGCCTCTTCCTGACCTTTGAGCTGTCCCTCAATTATGCCTTCGCGCTTTCCTTCAAGTCTGCCCTCGCGTCTGCCTTCAAGTCTTCCTTCCTGTACGCCACTATCTCTGAATTCTTTCATTGCACTCCACATATGCACATCATCCTCCCTGTCTTCCTTTTCTTTATTCACCATCTTTGCCAGTTCTTTGGTTCCTGTCATCTCACTTATCATGTCGATAAGCTCTACGGATAATGACTTTTCTGAATAATTTCTTGAGATAGCGTTAAAATCTTTGTTGTATATACTATTCGTAATATCAAACAACGCTTTCACTTCGTCATTATTAAAGTCATAATCCGCTGTATCGCCTATCTGTACAAGATTAATGCGGTAATCGTTAAACATCTCCTTTACTTCATCCGGCATATCTACCATCATATCACTTAAAGATATCGGACCGTTCCACCTATGTTCTCCATAATAAAACACTATTGTTATTATCGGGTGAAACCTATCAGAATAATTTAATCCTGATAAAAACTCCTCACTAGTTCTATAACTTGCTGCTTTATTATCACTCTTATATTCAGTATTAGTTTTATTATCCGCCTTATCTTTATCATCAGTGTAAGCTTTACGCTTTTTCTTAATACTATTCTTAGTGTTATTGCTCTTGAATTCATTATATTCCTTGATATATCCAAGCGCATCATATACCATTGTTCTTAAGGGCATAGCCAGATGAACTTTTTCCTGCATCTCTAATCCTAATATATTAAATTCTACACCATTATAGTATTTCTTGACAACATCTCTGGCTCTCTTTAATGTTTCCTTATATTCCTGAACTCTGATTGTTCCCGATACATCTGTATCTATCTCCTGCAGATTTTCTGCCTTAATCACACATTTACCCTTGAATAATACCGCATTAAAAAGGTCAGCAAATCTTTCATTATTTCTCCAGAATTCTTTGACGATAATATCATCAGAAGTCCTTTTTCTTGTACTATAACTCATATAACGCCTTTCTGCAAATATGCTTTTGTAAACAAACCACATATTGAATTACTTTTTGTCTTGGGAAATCTTTTTTGAAACTGAATTCAGTTGAGATTATAGATAATTAAATATAATTCTATAAATGAGCAAATTTAAAATATTGCACAATTATGTCCGTGTCAGAAAAACAGATTTTCATAATCTATTAAAATATATCTGAGGTACAAACAAAAGCAAAGTATTTTTGTGCATTTTTCTGTATTTGCTTATTTATAGTATAATTAATAAAATATGCTAAACACCTAATTAATATATATTTCTTATAAAAAATATATTTCAATCACTGCACACTTCTATAAATATCTATATATTATTTTTATTAGTATACTATAGTGATAGAATATCATATCAAATTAATATTTTCAATACTTTATTTT
>OJME01001647.1_pt1 | contig 17297 bp, 16 predicted proteins | sample 1597151 | NCBI WGS metagenome assembly OJME01 (sample SAMEA2452118, study PRJEB22498) | human gut metagenome | biome: human feces; feature: human gut; material: feces | place: Australia | collected 2012
CCTCGTCGGAGCAAGTTCCGTATCGTTCGCTTGTGTGCAAGCACAAAAGCTCATTCGCTGCACTGCTCCTCCTCTTCCCCAAAAGTCTCCGACTTTTCGGGAACCCCTATACGAGCGAGCGCCTGATGTACTGCGGTGCATTGGGACAGCACAGCGCCTGCCGACAAGCAGGAGTGCCTGTTGGAACTTTAACACGGAGAAAGCGGCAAGCAAAAAATTATTTTAAGAAAGGAAGAAAAAGGATATGGAAAACAGATTTATCCGAGCCGAAGATGTGGCTCAGGAACTAAACGTATCAAAACCTTATGCATATAAACTCATCAGACAATTAAATGAGGAATTGAAAGCAAAGGGCTTTATTACGATTGCAGGGCGTGTAAATCGCCAGTATTTTTACGAAAGGCTCTACGGAGCAGGAAAGGGGGAAATGTAAATGCCGGTATTTAAGAATGAAGATAACGGTACTTGGTATGTGATGGCAAGGTATGTGAACTGGAAAGGGGAACGCAAGCAGAAATGCAAGCGTGGCTTTGCTACCAAACGAGAAGCACAGGAATGGGAAAGAATGTTCAAATTGCAGACTTCTTCAGACCTTGATATGAGTTTTGAAGCCTTTACGGAGCTTTATATCAATGATGTGAAGAACCGTTTGAAGGAAAACACGTGGCTTACCAAAGAGCATATCATACGCACAAAGATACTTCCGTATTTCGGGAAACTGAAAATCAGCGAGATTTCCACAAAGGAGATTATTACTTGGCAGAATGAAATGCTTGCCTATCGTGATGAGAAGAAAAAGCCTTATTCACAGACGTATCTGAAAACGCTGCACAATCAGTTGTCCGCCATTTTCAATCACGCTGTCCGCTACTATGAACTGCGTTCCAATCCTGCGGCAAAGGTGGGAAATATGGGACGTGAGGAACACAAGGAAATGCTGTTCTGGACAAAGGAAGAATACAAGAAATTCTCTTTTGAGATGATGGACAAGCCTGTTTCCTTTTATGCGTTTGAAATGCTTTACTGGTGCGGTATCCGAGAGGGCGAGCTGTTAGCTTTGACTCCGGCAGATTTCAACTTTGATAAGGAAACAGTCACAATCAATAAATCCTATCAGCGTTTGAAAGGGCAGGATGTGATTACTTCTCCGAAAACGAAAAAGAGCAACCGCACGATTAAAATGCCGAAGTTTCTGTGTGAGGAAATGAAAGAATATCTCGGTATGCTTTACGGATTGAAGAAGAAAGACCGTATCTTTACGGTGACGAAAAGCTATCTTCATCACGAGATGGACAGAGGGGCAAAGGCGGCAGGCGTGAAGCGTATCCGCATTCACGATCTCCGTCACAGCCACATTTCACTCTTGATTGATATGGGCTTTTCTGCGGTGGCGATTGCTGACCGAGTTGGTCACGAAAGTATTGATATTACTTATCAGTACGCACACCTCTTTCCGTCAAAGCAGATTGAGATGGCAGAAAAATTAGATGATTTAGGGAAAGGAGATTTTGAAAATGTCAGCTAAGAACAGAGATAACAAAAATCGTTGGAGGAATATCACAGTAGGGTTTCGAGTATCGCCCGAAGAAAACGAACTCATTAACAGAGCTGTAGCTCTATCAGGATTGCCAAAACAGGAGTATTGTTACCGCCGTTGCTTAAATCAGGATGTGGTGGTACAGGGCAATCCGAGAGTGTATAAGGCGTTGAAAACGGAATTTGCCACAGTCCTTGCGGAACTGAAAAGGATTGAAGCAGGAAAAGGTGTGGATGATGAACTGCTGAGTGTAATAGAACTGATTTCCATTATTCTCGGCGGTTTGAAAGGAGAGGATGCGAATGGAGAATAAAAAAGAAATGACTATTCCAAATGTATCTGCGGCAACAGATGCGGAACAGTCACTTTCCAAATGTACTGACAATAGTATAGTCAATCAGGATACGGATTTCAAGGGGTACGAGCAATCTTTTGAAGAAATGCAAAGGGAAATACTCAGACAGTTAGACCCTTCCTATCTGAAAACAGTATCAATGACAACGCTGTATGATACGGTGTTTGAGGTTCAGACACCACTTATCGACGGTCTGCTCCAAAGGGGAACTTACCTTTTCGTAGGTTCCCCGAAAGTGGGAAAGAGCTTTATGATGGCACAGCTTGCCTATCATATCAGCACAGGCACACCGCTTTGGGAGTATAAGGTGCGTAAGGCAACGGTGCTTTATTTTGCCCTTGAAGATGATTACCCACGTTTGCAGAAGCGATTGTTTCAGATGTTCGGTGCAAAGGAGACAGGCAATCTGTATTTCGCAACGGAATGTAAAACGGTCAATGGCGGACTGGAAGAACAGATAAGAGGGTTTATGAGGGAACACCCAGACACAGGCTTGATTATCATAGACACCTTAAAGCGTGTGCGTGAAGCAGGCGGAGCAGATTACAGCTACGCAAGTGATTATGATGTTGTGGCAAGGCTGAAAGCGTTGGCAGACAGTTACAAGGTTTCAATGCTTATTGTTCATCATACACGCAAACAAAAATCGGAAGATATATTCGATATGATTTCAGGCACGAATGGTCTGATGGGTGCGGCAGACGGTGCATTTGTTCTCAGTAAGGACAAGCGTACTTCCAACAATGCCACACTTGATGTTGCTGGCAGAGACCAGCAGGATATGAAAATCCATCTTGTAAGGGACAGCGAGCGATTGGTGTGGAACTTTGCAAAATCGGAAACGGAGATGTGGAAAGAACCGCCCGAACCTCTGCTTGAGAAGATAGCGGATACGCTCTTTTCGGAAAGTGACAGATGGGAAGGAACTGCTTCGGAACTTTGCGAAAGGCTTGCGGTGGATATAAAGCCGAATGTACTTTCTTTAAGGCTCAGTATCAACGCAAGCAGGCTGTTTCGTGATTACGGTATCCGTTATCAGAACAGCCGCACACACGACGGAAGAAAGGTTTCACTTTGGAAAGAAACCGAGCAGACGGCGTGACAAACGGTGTCAAAGGTGTCAATGTTTTTGAGAGCAGCACGCTGTGAAAAACATTGTCACCATCGTCACACTTTGACACCGGATAAAGTTTAGGGGAGTGTGCAGAGAGTGCCTTTTCAAAGGCGGCTCTTTGGTCTCGCCTGCTGGCTCGGTCGGTTCGCAGGCGTGTGTGCCACCGGCACACGCTCACCCCTCGGAGAGCCTTCGGAGAACGCAAAACCTGTTTACAGGTCGCATTTTTGATGGGTGTACCCGTCAAAAGTGCTTTTGCGTTACTTTTGACAAAAGTAACAAAACCTGAGAATGTTGAAATTTACAGATGGGAGATGAAAAAATGCAGAGAACGATAAGTGCAATGGTCGGTAAAGGCTCGGTCAATCACAATAGCCGAAAGTTCCGAGCAGAAAATGTAGACGGAACTCGTACTCATCTCAATATCGACTACTGCAATGAAAATATAAAGACAGTTTATCACGAATTGTTTGATGAAGCATTGGAAAGATACAATGCCAAGCAGATAAGGTCAGACCGAAAGATAAAAGATTATTATGAAAAAATCCGAAGTTCCAAGCAGGAAAAACCGTTCCACGAAATCATTTTACAGGTGGGCGGTAAGGGAAATATGAACGCCGATACGGAAAACGGAGAACTGGCAAAGCAGATTTTAGATGAATACTATCAGGGTTTTCAGGAGCGAAATCCACAGCTTCGGGTGTTCTCGGCTCATCTGCATATGGATGAAGCTACACCACATCTGCACATAGATTTTGTACCTTTTACCACAGGCAGCAAGCGTGGACTTGATACAAGAGTGTCACTAAAGCAGGCTCTTGCAACGCAAGGTTTTAAGGGCGGCAGTCGTGGCGATACGGAGTGGTCGCAATGGATACAGTCCGAAAAAGAACAGCTTGCGGCGGTGATGGAACGTTATGGGATTGAGTGGGAACATTTAGGCACACACGAAAAACATCTTTCTGTTTTGGATTATAAAAAGCAGGAAAGAGAAAAAGAAGTGGCGGCATTAGGTGCGAAAATCGAGCAGAAACAGATTGAATTTGATGTGTTGTCGGAACGAGTATTGAACTATGATAAGGCAAAAGACGAGCTGTCAAATCTTGAAATAGAGCTTGATACTGCACCGAAATATCAGTTGCCAGAACCAGAGAAATTTATGACTGCAAAGGCATATAAAACCAAAATGGCAGAGCCGGTTGTAAGGAAATTGAAGCAACTTGTCAAAACGGTGCTTGCCCGCTGCTTTGAGGGGTGGGACAACTATCATAGGCTGAATACAGCGAATGCACAGTTATACCGCACCAATCAGCGTTTGGAGAAAGTCAATGAAAGATTGACCGAAGAAAACAAAATCCTAAAAGCAGAAAATAAAGATTACAGCCTGCTCCGTAAGGTTTTTGGTCGCAAACAGATAGATGATTTGTTGGAGCAGGCAAGAACAGTTAAAGGTCGCAAGCGTGATAATACACGATCACGATAGACAAAAATCACAGGAGGAAAAGGAAAATGACAAAGACAATTTTTGAAGAAATGGGCGGAACTTATAGACAGGTGGGTGATTATTTATTGCCGAACATCACAGTACCAGCCGAAGAAGAAATAGAGCCGATTGGTTTATGGGGGAAACGACATGCAAGGCATTTAAAGGAACACTATAAAGTGTTATATATGAACCTGCTGACAAGCGGAAAGCTGCATAGTTATCTTGCAGAAGTCGATAAGCAAGCAGAGGATATGTTTCTTCGACTGGTAAAGGAATATGCCGACAGACAAGATGTGACGGAACAATTAAAGAAAGATAATCCCTACGAATGGATTGGAAGAATGAATAATATTCAGGCTTGTGTGAGGGAAGTTGTAGGAACGGAGTTGATTTACACATAAGCGTTTTACGGTATGGTGCTCCTGCGTTTGCTGGAGTGCTGTGGTTGTGGTTGTAAAGAGGTTGTGAAAGATTGAATTTCGTAATGGTTGGATGTATAATTAGGAAGTGAAAATTTTAATTTGCACTTCCATAAGGTGAAATGTATTGACACAAAAAATACAGTATGATAGTATTGCCATTAGAAGAAAGAAAGGCACATTTTGTGTAAGGTGAGGAAATGATTAATAGATAATTTGATTTAAGTAAGACACATATAGTTATTGAGCCTGTAGAGAATAGGTTTGTTTTGTGTACGCTTAAGTTGGATTATCGCAAGAGGCATTTCCTTTGTTTTCCTTTTGGAAAAGAAATAAGGGTCTATTTAGCGAGTCTATTTTTGCGTATGCAAAAAAGACTCGTTTTTGTGTGTTCAAAATAATAATTGGCTCAGACTTCGAAAAGGAGAAACTTTAATGTTGCAGATAAAAAAATTAAATTTAACACATAAAAAAGACCTGAGAATAATTCTTAATGATTTCAACCTTGTGCTAAATGATGGAGATAAGGCAGTTATTATTGGAGAAGAGGGAAATGGGAAATCGACATTAATGAAGTGGATATACAATCCGTCGCTTGTAGAAAACTATATAGAAGCAGATGGGGAAAGGATAATGGGACACGAACGTCTTGGTTATCTTCCGCAGGAGATGCTCGATGAAGATAAGGAAAAAACAATATACGAATATTTTTCTGAAGAGGAAATATTCTGGGAGAAAACGCCTAAAGAATTGTCTGTTATTGCGGGAAAATTTGGAATGAAAAATGATTTTTTCTACAGTAACCAGACAATGGGTAGTCTTTCAGGAGGCGAAAAAGTCAAGACACAACTTATGAGGCTTTTCATTCGCGATGTTTCTGTGCTGTTGTTGGACGAACCTTCCAATGACATCGACATTGCGACGCTTACATTACTGGAAAAAATCATAAATGACTGGAAGCACATTGTGCTTTTTATTTCACACGATGAAACGCTGATAGAGCGTACTGCCAACATGGTGATACATATCGAGCAGATTATACGAAAAACAAAGGCGAGATATACCGTGGCAAAGCTTCCCTATAGACGCTATGTGGAAGAACGGCTTCATAAATTTGAAATCCAAAAACAGCGGGCACTGAGTGACCGTAGGGAGAAAAAGATTCGCGATGAAAAATATCAAAGAGTTATGCAGAGTGTACAAGGTGCATTAAGAAGTTGTACCAGACAAGCACCGTCTGTTGCCAAAAACTTAAAGGACAAAATGCATACGGTTAAGGCAATGGAACGAAGATTTGAAAAAGAAGATGAAAATATGACTCAGATGCCGGAACAGGAAGAAGCAATCTTTGTCAAATTAGGGGATGAAAACTCACACATTCCCGCAGGAAAAACGGTCATAGAATATGAACTTTCAAAGCTTGTGACTCCGGATGGCAAAAGAATTTTAGCAGAAGGAATTCATTTAAAAATAAAAGGTTCAGAAAAAATCTGTATGATAGGAGCCAACGGGGCAGGAAAAACGACTCTTCTAAAAAAGATAGCGGAAGAACTCCTAAATCGGAATGACATTAAAGCAGAATATATGCCTCAAACTTATGAAGACCTGCTGGATTTGGATGTTACACCGGTTGATTACCTTGATAAAACAGGAGATAAAGAAGAGCGTACAAGAATTAGAACATACCTTGGTTCACTTAAATACACACCAGATGAAATGGAGCATCCGATTCGGGAGTTATCAGGCGGACAAAAGGCGAAAGTGCTTCTCTTGAGGATGAGCTTAAGTGGTGCAAATGTTCTTATTCTGGATGAACCGACAAGAAATTTTTCACCATTGTCCGGTCCGGTAATAAGAAAAATGCTCCGAGAATTTCCGGGGGCTGTCATTAGCATTTCTCACGATAGAAAGTATATTGAAGAGGTGTGCGATAAAATATATCAGCTAAATCCTAATGGATTACAGCTAATTGGTGATTGATAACAAAAAGGATGAAAGACTGACAAATTTCAGGCTTTTAGTGAGTTGGAAAGCATACAAAGATTTGAATTTGGAGGATAGATTATGGTACGTACAGAAGATGCATGTGAAATTATAAAATATGCTTTGCAAAACGAAATTAAAGTATATTTAGATGGCGGATGGGGTGTTGATGCACTTCTTAAAAGAGAATCAAGAATACACAATGATATTGATTTGTTTGTTGAACTGAAACATTATCATGATTATATTTATGTGATTAAGCAGCATGGATTTGAGGAAGTAAATACTGATTATACAACGGATGGTCATACTGTCTGGAAAGATGATAAACAAAGAATCATTGATTTACATTGTTTTGAATTTACAGATGACGGAATTGTTTATGAGGGAGATATATTTCCATCAAAAACTTTTTCCGGTATTGGAAAAGTTGGAGATATAACTGTTTCTTGTATTGAACCATTGAGTCAGGTAATGCTTCATTTGGGATATGAACACGATAAAAATGATGTGCATGATGTGATGCTGTTGTGTGAAACATTTCAAATAGCAATACCAGATGAATATAAGGAAAAGTAAAATTTCAGTTTTGTGTTGAATCTCTAAGCAAAATAGCTTATAATTTGACATGCTACATATAGTTATTATCCACAGTTATCGAGTAGGTGTTATCAATGCCGATAACAAAATGATAACATTAGCTCGTATAGGCAGGATAATATGGATATATCAAATAATCAAAAGAACGAGAAACATTACAGAGAATAATTCCTAAACAAAAAGCGTTAGTCTTTGTAGAGTTTGAGTAAAAAGGTAAATCCCTGCAAAGCCTGTATTTATGGGCTTTGTAGGGATTTTTTAGATGGCGCTGGGTACGATTTGGGTACAAAATTTATTTCCGAGTATTGGGATTAAATATTTGGCAATTTGGATAGGACTTGTTTAGCAAGAGAAATTCCTTTTTTATAGTCTAACTCGATACTTTTTTCTAAAGATAATTGCCAATATTGTTTAGCATCAACATAGTTACTTTGACTAAAAGCTAAAGAGCCATAATCATAATAAATATTTATTTTTGCTAGAGGAAGATTCATCTTATCTGCAATTTCCATTGACTGTTTTAAGAACGGGAGGACTTGATCATATTCATGCATACACAGATAACAATTAGCAATATGTTCTAGACCAATACATTCATTGCGTTTATCTCCTAGCTCAATGGAAAAGTTTAGAGCATCTTTAAAATATGACATTGCCTGTTCATAGTCTTCTAACAATTTATATGTTAAACCTATGTTTCCATAAATCCTTAGTAAATGATGTTTATCATCATGTGAAAAGTCCAAAGCTTGTTGGTAATATGTTAATGCAGTGTCTAATTGATATAAATTTCGATAAGCATTTCCAATATTATTTAAAATATTTGTTCTTTGGTCATCTTCTGAATATATTCCCATTTTATCAATGAAGGTCAATGCTTCTAAAAATGATTTTATACATGTTTCTAATTCGCCGTGATCCTTTTGAATAATACCTTCAATGTTTTTGTAAGCGGATAGAAGATACCATTTTTGAAGGTCTGTTAATTCATTTGAAGATACTATGATATCCATATATTTAGTGATTATTCGGATAGCACTGGAATCATCGCCAATGTAATGATGGGATTGGATAGAGAAAATCAACATTTCATATATCCTAAATTGATATTCAGAGCCTTTATAGTGATTAATTTGTTCCTGAATAAAATTAATTACTTCATTATAATTCCCCAAGGAGTACAATTTGGAAACAATATTTGCAGAGAGATGTATTGTGCTCTCATTATATAAATTATTGGCGTATGTTATAAGCTTGATTACATGTCTGGAAATTAATCTAACAAAATCTCTTTCAGAAGCACAGGTAATCTTTTGAGGGAGAAGATCAGAAAGTATTTTTAGTGTTTTCTCATAGTAATATTGATATACTTTATCGTTATTCATTTGTTGACGTATAAATTCCTGAGTTATTCCGTGCGTATTTGCTAATCTCCCATCCATTGTAAATAATGAGTATTCGGTAATTGCTAAAATAGCCTGATTTAAACTGTGTTGTGAATATAAATTCTCATGTAAAAAAATATCAAATACAGGTATATTAAATGAATCTAATAAGGAAATCATGTTTAATATATCTTTTGCATTAGAAGATTGTTGAAGAACTTTTTCAAATGAAATTTTCCATGCAGTATAAGCAGTCTTTTGGTAGCTTGTTATAGAACTGTTTAATATATCATTTTTGTTCTTTTGATAAATCTCTAGATATTTATCAAAAGTAATATGTGTTTGATTAATATAAGCCCTAGCATATTCTAATGTTAGCGGATAATGCTCTAAGGTAGCTGAAAGAGTTGCAACCACTTCATTATCCGATTCAGTTTTTGTGCGTCTGCTTGTATTACCTAATAGAAAAGAATTGCTTTCTTCCGGTTCAAATGTTTGAACCGGAAGAACAGGAAATTCATCAATATCAATATTCGAGTTCTGAGTAGTAATTAAAATATTCACATTCTGAAAAAAGTATTTTGCTACTAATACATTGATAGCTATGTCATCTAATCCATCATAAATTAATAACGAGGGCGTATGCCTGCTAATAAAAGAAGAAAGTACAGATATGATCCTATTTGGATCTGTACACTTTTCTTGAACTAAATGAAAATACAGAGCAGCGTTGTTGAATTCCTCAAGAAGTTCGTCTTCGGAATTAGCTGTAAACCAGAAAATTGATTTATACGCATTAGTTTCTTTTGAACGTGTAACATATTCACGTGCTATTTGAGACTTCCCTATACCACCTGGACCAGTTAAAAAGGATATTTTATACTCATTCATTTTCTTAGATAATTCAGATAGAGTATTTTCACGACCAAAAAAAAGATTATTTTTTCTGGGAATATTGTAAAAAGGTAAAACAGGTATAAAGTCCTTTCCATTAATAGAAGAAAGAGATTTTTTTATCTCATCAAGTTGATTATTTATATCATTATGAGTGTCATTGACTTGATCAATGATTGTTGAGTGCAAAGTGTTAATTTCGCTTAAAAGAATTTTACCCTCTGGGCTTAAGATATTATTCAACAATTCATTAAGTTTATCAATATATGTTTCTAGACATAGATTGATTCTTTTTGAACCAATGCTACGTAAGTCAGGGTTCTTTTTGTAAAAACTGTCTATGAAATTATTTTTTGTATCATCGTCAATAAATTGATACTTCTGTTTTAAAAATAGAGGATTTTGCTGTATGAAGTCTTGTGTTTTTTCAAGTTCATACTCGTCTTTGATTTTATCAGTGATACAAGAAAGGATAGATTCATCAAGTTCATCAAAATATTTTAAGCTTAAAATTTTGTTTTGAAAATCGCATATTTTTGATGCAAAAATGGATTCAAAAACAGCTAAAGCAGCTTCGCCTAATTTATCTACTGGAATTGTCATAACTAAGTCTCCTATAAATATTGTATTTTAATTCTTTGGTTCCAATCCAATCTTATCCATAGCCTCATCATGTGCCTTCTGAATCTTAAGTCGTTCTTGCCATGGTTCCGACTCCGGATAAATATCCATCCAAAGGTTAAAGTCTGCCTCCGCTTTCAGCAGAGCTTCTCCACGCTTCTTAACATCTTTTATTTCATTGCATTTCTCAACTTCTTCCATATATTCTTCATAGCGGTCTAACCATGATCGCATCAAAGACAATGTTCCAAAGCTGATTCCAACCATATCATTTCCATCTTTATCCTGGTATTCAAAGAGTTGTCCATCGTATTGCCGGAATATCTGAAAAAGTCTGTGTATGGCTTTTATGCCATCAAAATCAGAGTTCGCCAGTACTTCGGGATTGACAGATAAAGCGTCTGCTATTTTTTCAAGGGATGATGGCTTGGGATTTCTTCTGCCGCTTTCGTAAGCACGAATGTAGGCTTCACTTGCGCCAACCATTTCTCCTAGTTGCCTTTGGGTAAGATTACGTTCCTGTCGGATACGTCGTATGTTTTCTCCGATTGTCATAACAACATGCCTCCTGCTCTAAAGCTATATTTTTGTGAGACTATTTAACATCATATATAGGATAACACACAAGAACAAAAAAATAAAGCAAAAAGATATTGACACGAAACAAAAGTTACGTTATTATAAAAACGCAACAAAATGATACTATACAGAAACAAATAAAGAAACAGGAGGAAACAATATGAACGAAAAAATCTATTACAGTGCAGAGGACATTGCAAAAATGCTTGGTGTGAGCATGGGGAAAGCCTACAAAATCCTTAGAGAAATGAATAAGGATTTGGCAAGTAAAGGGTTTCTCACAATCGCTGGAAAGATTCCGGTGGAGTATTTTAAGGAAAAATGGTACGGAGGAGCAAAGGAGGTAAGTGCATGAGTTGCAATGCGAAGAAAGATCCGAACGGAACATGGCGGATACAATATCGCTGGACGGATTGGACGGGAACCAAAAAGAAATCACAAAAAAGAGGTTTTAAGACCAAGAAAGAAGCAGAAGAATGGTACGCACATTTCATGTTGCAGCAATCATCTGATCCGACAATGACATTGGCGGACTTTTGGGAGATTTATAAGGCGGATATGGAAAAGCGCTTACGAAAAACTACCATGAAACAGAAAGAGTATGTGATGAACGATAAGATACTGCCTTATTTCGGGAAAACACCAATTAATGAAATCACAGCTCCCATGATACGCAAATGGCAAGGAGAAATGATGGAAAAAGGTTTTAAGCCCACATATCTGAAAACAATACATAATCAGCTTAGTGCGATTTTGAATTATGCAGTAAATTTCTATGATTTGCGTTCGAATCCTTGCCACAAAGCCGGAAGCATGGGCAAGAGTAAAGCGGATGAAAGACCGTATTGGACCCTGGAGGAGTTTCAGAAGTTTTCAGATGCGATTATGGATAAGCAGGATTCCTGGATTGCCTTTCAGCTTTTATTCTGGACAGGTATGAGGATAGGAGAATTGTTGGCGTTACAGGTGAAAGATATTGATTTTGAACAGGGAACCATAACCGTTGACGAATCTTTGACGAGGCTTGATGGAGAGGATCTGATTACGGCACCAAAGACGGAAAGTTCAGTTCGTGTGATTACAATACATAAGGAATTGCAGGAGGAACTTAAGGAATATATTGCCACATTGTATCATGTGAGACCGGGAACCCGTCTTTTTGCCGGAAGGACAAAGAGTTTCTTTGAACACGAGATGGAGCGTGGAATTAAGTTGTCGGGCGTAAAGAAAATTACAGTTCATTGTACCCGTCACAGTCATGCAAGTATGCTTGTGCAGATGGGATTCAGTCCAGTCGAGATTGCAAAACGGTTAGGGCATGGAAAGGTTACGACTACGATTGAAACCTATTGTCATCAGTCTATGGATGCACAGGAGAAAATTGCAGACAGGCTTGGAAAAGTGGAAAGGGGTGCGGAAAGTGGCTTGTAAAAGAGAGGACAGGTTTCGGCGCAATACAATTGCTTTTTGGCTGAGTGACGAAGAGAAAAGCCAAGTGGAAGCGAAGATAATTTTATCAGGGGTATCCAAAGGCGAGTATTACCGGAAAGCAGTATTAGGGCAGGATGTAACGGTTATTGCCGGAAATTATATGTCGGTCAGGGTGGCGAAAGTATTGGAGCAGATATTGGCACATTTACAGAATGGCAATACAGAAGAGGAAGGATTGCTGCTGGAATTGGTAAAGCAATTGCTGGAAGTAAATAAAAATGCCCCTGCTGGTAACAAGGGCATTCATGAATAAAAAGGATAAAGCCTTTCTATCCAACACACACATTTATTATAGCAAAGGCTTTCTCCGTAGGAAAGGAGAAAATTGCATATTGGATATTTTTTCAGAGGTAAAGGAGTATCTGACGGCGAGACAGGTAGCGGAAAACTATGGTCTGAAGGTCAGAAGAAATGGGTTAGCCTGTTGCCCTTTCCATGATGATAAGCACCCAAGCATGAAGATTGATAGGAATTACCATTGCTTTGCCTGTGGCGTGGGAGGGGATGCGATTGACTATGTATCCAGGATGTTTGGTTTATCGCAATATGAGGCAGCATTGAAGATTGTAGAAGATTTCCGGTTGCCGATAGAGATCAAAGGAAATAAAGAATTAAGCGAGCAGGACAGGGCGCGTATTCGTAGAGAACGGACAGAACGTGAGAGGCTGATACACATCAGGGAGCGTTTTGACAGATGGTGCAATCACAGTATTGAGAGTTTAAGGGATGGTTTATCACTGATAGAGCAGATGGGTATTTTACTTAATGGAAAGCCGCCGGATATTATTTTTTCAGAGGACTATGCACAGATGCTTCATGCAGAGCCGATTATGAATTACTGGCTGGATATTTTATGCATGGGAAGTACAGAGGATAAACAGGAACTTTTTATGAAAGGTAGGAAGGAGGTGGAAGAAGTTGCAGAGAGAGTAAGAATCGGAAGAGAACGTATCATGGAACGAAATCGGGGAAGTGCTTGATACGGAAATGAGTATGGTGGAGGATATTCGGGCAGATTTGGCAAGAAACGATAAAGGCAATACTTGTCAGACAATCAACAACTGTATGCTGGTATTTCAGCGTGATCCTTTGCTAAAGGGTGCAATCAGAAAAAATGAGCTGTCTGGAAAGATTGACATTGTCGGTAATCTCGGATGGCAGCGCACATCTTCCAGCCTGACGGATACTGATGTGTATCAGATCCATTGGTACTTAGAAAAGAATTATGGTCTGAAAAATGACCGTAACATCAACAAGGCTATGAATATTGTTGCAAGTGAAAATAAGTATCACCCTATTCGGGAATGTCTGGAAAAACTTAAATGGGACGGACAGCCACGCATGGACAATCTTTTGCCCAGGTATCTGGGTGCTGATCACGATGATTACACGAAAGAAATCATGCGGCTGTTGATGCTGGCAGCTATCCGCAGGGTGTATGAGCCGGGATGCAAGTTTGAAATCATGGTATGCCTTGTAGGAGGACAGGGAGCAGGCAAGTCAACATTTTTTCGGTTCTTAGCCATCAATGATGAATGGTTTTCGGATGATCTGAAGCGGATGGATGATGATAATGTCTATCGGAAGATGCAGGGGCATTGGATTATTGAAATGTCGGAAATGATGGCTACGGTCAATGCCAAGAGCATTGAAGATATTAAGTCTTTTATCAGCAGGCAGAAAGAAACATACAAAATTCCTTATGAAACCCACCCGGAGGACAGACCAAGACAATGCATATTTGTGGGTACTTCCAACAATATGGACTTTCTTCCACTTGACCGTACAGGGAATCGGAGATTTGCCCCGGTGCTGGTACATCCGGAACGGGTGGAAAAGCACATTCTTGAGGATGAAAAGGAGTCAAGGGAATATATACGTCAGGCGTGGGCGGAAGCGATGGAACTATATCGGAACGGTTCTCATGAGTTAAAGCTGTCGAGGGAAACAGAAGAATACTTAAAGGAGATGCAGAAGGATTTTATGCCGGAGGATGCAAAGGTCGGAGTGATACAGCTCTGGCTGGATGAACTGGAAGAGGATTATGTATGTAGCATAATGATTTACAAGGAAGCATTTTCCCACGAGTATGACACACCAAAGGACTGGGAACTGAAAGAAATCAATAATGTCATGAACCATAGCATTGTCGGATGGGAAAAGGTTTCTTCCCACAGATTTGCCGGATATGGCACACAAAGAGGGTGGCACAGGGTGGCAGGTAAAAATGAGTTTCAGAAACTGCCAGAGGATGCGGTAATACCCTTCAGTAAATGATTACTATTCAGCCATAAGCTCGAAAATGCGTTGCATTTCCTCGCTTGAGCTAAGCGCCCTATACAAATATTTGAAAATAGTCTTTATCATGCAAGCATGAACAGCCTATTTCCAATATTTGTGCATGGCTGAATAGTAGCAAAATAAAAGTTTTTTAGGCTGCGTTTACAAATTCTGTTTACAGGCGTTCGTTTACGGAAGTGTAAACAATCCGGTTTACGAAAGAATATAGTAAAATTAAGGTTTTGAGGCTTTGTAAACAGAGTAAACGGAATTTTTTCAAAAGAGTATTTGTAAACAAAACATGTAAACGGATATGTAAACAGGACATTCAGGAGGATTTTTTAATGGAGAAAAATTATATTCAGAACAATGGAAAAGCAAAAGGAAAAATTTATATCGGTTTAGATCATGGGTACGGGAATATCAAGACCGCCCACAGAGTATTTACTACCGGAGTGGAAGCGTATGATGAGGAACCGATTGTCAGTACCAACTTTGTGAAATATCGGGAGAAATATTATGTGATTGGCGAGAGCCATTTGGTATATCAGGGCAACAAAACAGATTCCGATGATTTTTATATTTTGACTTTGGCAGGACTGGCAGAGGAATTGAAATTCCGGGGACTGCATGAGGCAGAGGTAGTGCTTGCAGTAGGACTTCCGCTTGCGTGGGTAAAGTCACAGGCTGCCGATTGGAGAGCATATTTGATGCAGGAGAAAGAACTGGATTTCATGTTCCAAAAGGAACGCTACAAGGTGCATCTATATGGTGTGGAAATCTTTCCGCAGGGATTAGCGGCTGTTCATAATCAAGGTGCAATGCCGGGAATGAATATGCTGGTGGACATTGGCAACGGAACCATGAGTATTCTTGAAATTCACGATGGCAGACCAATTGAAAAGAGCATCAGCACAGAAGTATTCGGGGTACATCATTGTATGGAAAAAATACAGAAAGAGCTGTCCAAGAGAGGCGGTGTGGAAGTGCCGGAAATATTAATAGAACCTCTGCTTAGAAATGGCATAGGCAAAAGAACTGATGATGTAGCAATGGTCACGAAACGAATTGCGGAAAGCTATACAGAGGAAATCATAAAAAAGCTGACGGCACATGGCTATAAGGAGAATCTGATTCATCTCTATATTATTGGCGGTGGTGGCTGTCTGCTGAGGCACTTTTCAGATTTGACAGAAAAGGGAAATGTAACTGTCATTTCCGATATTTGTGCAAATGCAAAGGGATATGAGGCTTTGGCAGAAATGAAACAGCGCATGAGAGGGAAAACTGCATGAGAAAAACATACAAATCCAGTAACGTGCGATTCTGCATGGAGGATGAGAATCAGCGCCGGACATGGGAGTATCTACAGAGTTTAACCCGAAAGGACTGCTCCTATGGAAAGGCACTTTCAGATGCCTTTGTATTAGTTCTGGATGGAAAGGTATCAAAGGGAGAAGCAGAAGAACTTTGTTTGTCCACATCGGTGGCTGAGAAAGCTATAAGTGAAGGAAACATTCCATGCGGAAAGATGCTTTCGGAGGATGCTTTTCGTGAAGGCTTGAAAGTGACAGCGGAACATATTGAGGACAGCGTTGCAGAACGAATTTCAAAGATGCAGGAAGCGTTTTTAAGGCAGTTGACGAAGGAACTTGAGGAACATGCCCTAAGAACCGTTTCGGGCGAGGATACGCCTCACAGAGAGCAGTACGAGGAAGAAACGGAGCAAGTGTCAGAGACGGATATGTCGGATGCCATGATGTCGATGGCACTTGCCATGGGTGAATAGGCGGTACCGAAAATGGAAACCCACTTTGGCACTTGGTATCCACTTTCAAGGTGGAAGACTATGATACGGTACCGAAAGTATTTTATTCGGTACCGTTACCCATAGCGAATGACGGGGCATTTTGCCGGAATGAGCAGTCTGCCATGTGGATTTTGCAATGGCAGACTATGACACACGCAGAGTGGCATCAGCCTCGCAGAGCGCCTACCTTTGATACGCAGTGTCAAAGGTAATAAGGCGTTACTTTTGACAAAAGTAACAAAAGAGCCAGCAGAGCTGGCGATACTTCTCGAACTGCTAATGTTAGAGAAGGTTCTTACACAACAGCATTTAGAGCACGAACAGAAGAAAGAAGGTGAGACGATTGGCAGCAAAAACGATTTCTTTCCCCAAAGGGAAAGGGCATCTGACACATAATAACCGTGATTTTATCAGCAAAAATGTGGTACCCGAACGGACATCTTGGAACCGAATTTATATGCAGGAATCTTTGGAGAAAGCGTATGAGAAATGTTTTGGACAGGCAATTATGGATTATAATGCAACGCAAAAGCGTAAGGACAGGAGAAAAGAAAATTATCTGAAAGAAATCGAAAATTCCGGCAATAAGGAAAAGACGTTCTATGAAAATATCGTTCAGATAGGGAAAAAGGAAAATACTCCTGTGGTGGATGAAAACGGAAATCTTACAGAGGAAGCGAAGGTAGCAATTGAAATACTGGAGCAGTATGCAAAAACCTTTCAAGAACGTAATCCGAATTTGT
>OJME01001674.1_pt1 | contig 17035 bp, 16 predicted proteins | sample 1597151 | NCBI WGS metagenome assembly OJME01 (sample SAMEA2452118, study PRJEB22498) | human gut metagenome | biome: human feces; feature: human gut; material: feces | place: Australia | collected 2012
AGCTGCGCCAGCGCGGGCAGGTCAGCGGATATGACCGTTGCAATTTTGGCGTAGCCGCCGGTGGTCTGGTGGTCGGCCAGCATCACGATTGGCTGACCGTCGGCGGAGACCTGCACCGAACCGGGCACAATGCCATCGGAGAGGATGTCCGCACCATGGTGCATTGCCAGCGGTGGGCCCACCAGCTTGCAGGCCATGCGGTCACAGTTGGGTGTCAATGTGTAGATGCCGTGGGTAAAATCATGTAACCCCTGCGCGGTGAACGCGGCATCCTGCGGGCCGGGTACGGCGCGCAGCAGCGGCAAAGTCTGTGCCCCCTGCACTCGCACAGGATGGGTGCCCCGGCACACGGCCTTGTCCCGCAGCGGGCGGTCCAGATGTTTGGCCGTAATGATCCGCCAGAGCGCGGCGGTATCGCATACCCCGGTGGGGAGCGTGTCGCCTTTTACCAGCTTGCGGCCTTTCAAGCCGCCGATGCCGCATTTCACATCGGTGGCGCGACTCCCCAGCACGGGCGGGGTGGCAATGCCGCCGCCCACAGCCAAGTAACTGCGCAGCGTCAACCACAAGAATCGCTCCGTCGCATGCGGCAAGGCTTCTTGAAACCTCATAGTTAAAATCCACATGTCCCGGCGTATCAATCAGGTTGAAGATATACTCCTCGCCGTCCTGAGCCTTATACACAACGCGTACCGTCTGGGACTTGATGGTTATGCCTCTCTCCCTCTCAATATCCATGTTGTCAAGCACCTGTGCCTGCATCTCACGGCTGGTAAGCAGTCCGGTCTTCTCAATAATACGGTCCGCAAGGGTGGACTTGCCATGGTCAATGTGGGCTATAATACAAAAATTACGAATCTTACTCTGGTCTATGGACATCTTATTCCTCATTTCTAATTTTAAAATTAAATCAACCGGATATTATAATCCGCCGCATGACATTCCGGTCAGTTATACCGGTTTCGGCAGATTAAAAACATCATAAATCACTATATAATACCATATTAACAGAAAAAATGGAAGAGCTTTTTATCACCAAAATAAAGGAGAGCCCCCTCACAGGAGCCCCCAATCACAATATGACGTCTCAAACTATACGCTGCTACGCAGCTAAGGCTATTTCATATCCGGCTTCCACTTTTCAATATCGCTCACCTTTACTTCAAGAAGCTTCGCAACCTTTTCAAGTGGAATATTATCCTTTAAAAGCGAACATGCCATTTTTTTCTTGGTCTGCTCTATTCCTTGTTCTATTCCCTGTTCAACGCCGGCCTGATAAAGCTTTCTGTCCTCTTCCTCTTTATTATACTCAAATATACTCGTCATCTCGACCTCCGAACGGTTCTTTCGAAGAAATTCCTCAAGGATTCCTTCCCTGATACACTGCTCTATCGCTAATCTGACTCCATCATCAAGTGAACCCGTCTCTTTCTTATATCTTCTCACCAAAGCCACATACTGCGCGTATTCCCTCAGTGAGCCACACTGTTCCATCAACTTGACATTTCTTCCATAATTCACATTAAAGACACGAACCCTGAGTTCAAGTGCAGGGTCATCCACAGGTGTCATAAATGAATCTGACAATCTGTATTCACTTACATCCTCCGTATCCGCTTCCCCGTTATAAAACACAATAAAATTCGGTGTCGGCAGTTTTATCAAAGACGGCGTATATAATGACTTTATATCAACCAGTTCACTGTACTCTGCCGAAATGTAAAACAAATCACGCAAAGGCATATTGGGATTGACCGTTGACTGGTGCTCATACAGATATATATTGGTATCCAGAAGAAATGCCAAGTCATTTTTCATTCCCATATAAACCGCATTCTCAAGTGTAACAATCTCAAGACCATCTACATCATCTTAATGCTTTCCCGATACAGCGTTGTATAATTCAAGCAGCCTCTCTTTATTTGAAAAAAGCATTCTGAACACCGTATCCTTATACTTGCGGTTAGCCTTAATTTCCTTCACAATTTCAATTTCTTCGTTGCCACTGTTTTTACGGTTCATCAATGATACCTCCCTGTTATTCATAGAGGACATCATCAGACAGGTGCCAGACACCCCTTATGCAATCGTCCTCTGCTCAATGTTAATGGAATAAAAGCATAGACTCATGAATAAGAGATGCGCAACATTCGTTACACTTAGAACATAGTTTTTCAAGAAATATGCTTTAAATTTATTTTACTTCAAAGTATCTTATTTGTCAACACAGCGTTTGGCAATCCTCCGTATTAAAACAACTTGTAAATCCCATGAGCATTGTGCTATAATAAATCAACGCAATAAAGTATTGTTGTTTTATTCTGAAAATTTCAAATATAAGACAACCTTGAATTTATTAAGGAGGCTTACTTGCAGATGAATACACTCACGGTAGGATTTATAGGTCTTGGGCTAATCGGCGGTTCAATCGCAAAGGTACTAAAGAAAAACCGACCAGACATATATACTATAGCATACAATAGAAGCGAAGCTCCGCGCAAACAGGCATTAGCGGATGGTGTAATCGACACAGCGACAGGCGAAATAGATGAAAGCTTTCTTGAATGTGACTTCATTTTCCTGTGTACCCCTGTTGAGTACAATTCAGAATATTTAGGAAAGCTGATACCATTCATAAAAAAAGGCTGTATAGTAACCGATGTCGGAAGCGTCAAAGGATATATACATCACACTGTGGAGGAGCTCGGTCTTGAGGAGTGCTTTATAGGCGGGCATCCTATGGCAGGCTCTGAGAAGACCGGTTATGATAATGCCTCAGACATCCTGTTAGAAAACGCATTCTATGCCATCACTCCTACCAAGGCAACTACACAGGACATGCTTGCAAGGTACATAGAGCTTGTCAGGCTCACAGGTGCCATCCCGGTTGTGCTCGACCCTGAGCACCACGATTACAGTGTCGCAGGAATAAGCCATGTTCCCCATATCATTGCCGCCTCACTGGTAAATCTTATAAAGCACTCCGATGATGAGGCCGGAACCATGAAGCTCCTCGCCGCCGGCGGCTTCAAGGACATAACACGAATCGCCTCCTCATCCCCGCAGATGTGGGAGCAGATATGCACCACCAACACGGACGCTATCGTAAAGCTGCTCGGCGATTACATTGACTATCTCTCACAGATAAAGGATATTGTAGCAAGTAAAGAACACTCCGCCATAAATGCCTTTTTTGACGAAGCAAGACAATATCGTAATTCTGTCGCAGACGGCAGAAAGGGCCCGATTATACGTGAGCATATTGTATACTGCAATATTCAGGACAAAGAGGGTGCCCTGTTAGATATCATAAGCAGAATAACCGCGTCACATATCAGTATTAAAAATCTTGCCATCGTAAATAACCGCGACAGCGAGGATGGTGCTCTAAAGATTTTATTTAACAATGAGCTTGACAGGCTCGCCGCAATCAATGTGCTCGGCGACTGTGTCGTACAATAAATTCAGCCACCGGAAGCAGCCACACCCTACCGGATATATGTGCCTGCCTCCGGTGTTCCAGCCAATTCTCTTGCTATCAGCTCCGCAAGCGGCTCCATCGCATTGATAACCTCCGCAAAGCTGTTAGTCTGCGCTCCCGCCTCAATCAGCATGCTCCTCTTACACAGATGCAGGTTATATCTGTACGCTTCGATATATATACATCTGAAAAAATCAGGATAATATGTCTTTCCCAGCAGATACATCTGATATGTGAGTGCAAGGTTTTCCTTCAGATATGGATTATACAGATAATCTATATCTCCCTGATTATTAGAATAACTTATTCCGTTAAAAAGCATGACCTTTGCGGTAGCTTTACCATTAATATCCGTGACAAAATGCAGATTTTCATTAACCCCATCCCTGTGCAGGTCAATAACCATGTCAATCTCCGGATGCTCCGCCAGCACATCCGAAATCTCCTTCTCAGCGTAGGTATATGCCTTGCTTCTGTCAAGCTTCCCCTCCACCATGTCAAATTCCGTATTTATATGTATCACCTCGAATCCGTATTTTTCTTCAAGGAGCTGTGCAAGGTAGTCGCCCACCTGCACTATCGTCATGTCACTTCCTGCGGAATCCGCAAATGCTTCCTGTGAATGGGTATGATACAACAGTATGCATGGTCTTTTATTCTTCACCGACAAATCCAGCTTCAGAAACTCCTCCGGCTTTAATAAATCCCTTGAAAGTGCCGTGTGCGCCGGAATAACATAAAAATTATCATGAACAAAATCATAGTTTATCAGGCTTTCATAGGCATAAGGAACGGTGGCATCAGTCCATGGAATACTTCCGGCAGGGAGAATATAATTCTCCTGTGTGCAGCCCTGTTCATCGCCGGAGTCTCCATTATCCCTCGGTGTGCTGTCATCATTATCGCTGCTGCCCTCTCCTGAAGCTGTAGTCTGATTTTTTTCCCCTGAACCGCAGTTATTTTCATCACCGGATATGTCTTTATTGTCCGTATTCGGCACACTGTCCGGATTATTTTCATTATCCACATATATATTAGCCGCGACAACCTCCCTGTATGCTATGCCACCCGGCAAGACACAGCTCATTTCCCACTCTGTCCGTCCGCCCTCACAGCCGGCTTCCGCCCCCGCTCCCGCCGCCATAAAGCGGACAAACGGAAATATATTTCCAAACACAATGACCGCCGGATGTGTGTTCTCGGCATAATAATATAGCGGCTTATCATAAAAGCCTGCCGGACAGAATGTATTGCATGCTGTTTTTCCGCCTATCGTGACTATCTGTCTCAGCCCCGCCTTACTCAGCGCTCCAAAAGCAGGCAGAACCACACAGCTTGTCACAATGACAAACGTGATAATTCTGCTCATTGTTTTGTTAAAGAATCTATGTCCTGTCACAGCATACTTCCACACATCAAGCTTATTGCAGTATATTCTTTTCACGTCAAAATGATGTTGCTATTTTTGCGACATTGATATATTGACCGCCTCAGATATCGTGAAGCTTATCCTCTTGACCAGCTCATCAACGTCCTTCGGTGTGACATACATCCGGGACATACTCTCGGGTATAAAGTCCTGGATAACCTGTTTTCTCCTTGAATAATCCATGCTGTCGAGCAGACCTTCAAGCGCATCTCCCACGATGGTTGCGGCATCCACAACCGTCGGCACCCCTAACGCAATGACCGGCACCCCCATGTTCCTGTCATTTATGGCGTTTCTATGGTTGCCTACTCCTGAACCCGGCATGATTCCTGTGTCGGAGAGCTGTATGGTGTTGGCAAGCCTTGCCGTGCTTCGTGCCGCAAGGGCATCAATCACTATCATGCAGTCCGGCTTCAGCTCTTTTACAACTCCCATGATAATCTGTGCCGTCTCCATTCCAGTCTGTGCCATAACCCCCGGCGATATGGCGCTCACATATCCGAAGCGCCGGTCATCCTCAGCCAGCTTCTCCGTAATATCCAGATTATTCACCACATAAGGTCCCAGCGCATCCGGTGTTGCCTCACGGTTTCCAAGTCCCACCACCATGACATGATACGGCGGTTCCTTTTTCATATGCTTTTTTATAGTCTCCCTGATATATCCGGCAAGAAATTCAGACACCTCCCTGTGGTATTCCCCATCATTTTCGGACAATGAAACCGTCTCAAAGGTGTAATATACCCCCTTTGCGCGCCCCATGCTCCTCTCGCCTGTCTCATTCAGTATCCTCAGCCGGCTCACCTTAATTCCCGTACTCCCATCGGTCTGCTCATCAAACACTACCCCATTAAGACTTCCGTCCTCATCAAGACTCTCCTTCGCCTCAAGCGCTAAATCTGTTCTTATCTTCAAACCCATGCTGCAAACACCTCCCAGGATATTTTCTCCAAATTTCTTAAAAAAATTCGTTGCAGCGCTTGACAATTCAAAAAATGCGCTCTATAATATACAAGTATGTTTACATTAGTGCTACCGTGTCTGTTCTGATGTAGACACTTATACTTAGAATATTTTTATATACTATTTGGAGGTGTATCGAATTGGCTAACATTAAATCTGCAAAGAAGAGAATTTTAGTTGCTGCTACAAGAGCAGACCGCAATAAGGCAATCAAGTCTAAGATTAAGACTTATACAAAGAAGGTTGAGGCTGCTGTCGCTGCCGGCGATAAGACTGCTGCTGCTGCCGAGCTTAAGGTTGCATCTACAGAGATCGCTAAGGCTTGTTCTAAGGGTGTATACCACAAGAACAACGCTGCAAGAAAGGTTTCCAGATTAGCTACTCTTGTTAACAGCATGAACTAATCTAAGCCTTCTGCAACACATAGCAAGCTTATTATATAACGAATTTTAACAGATTATTATACCACTGCTTATTGATAATCTGTTTCTGATTTATAAAAAATAACCCATGATGGTGGCTGCCCATCATGGGTTATTTTTTATGCTGCAGAATACTTGACTATCAGCATCTCAACAGCTAATCTGTCCTCTAATCTTCCGGTTTTCACCGCTTCCTCAAGCGTAACACACTCTTCAAGTGCTCTTCTTAACGTACCGGTCTTAAAGGGTCTTGCCTGCGCCTGAAGCTTTCCGACAAGGAAGCCCTGTATTCCCATCTTGCCAGCAATCGCCGCCGAAGCATTCCCATTCTCAGTAAGCTCCTTTACCATAAGAAGCTGATTGAAATTGCGCGCTATCAGAAACATGATTCTCATAGGCGGTTCCTTGAGCGTGAGCAGATCATAGTACAGCTCAAGCGCCTTTTCCTGATTCTTCTGCGATATGGCGGTTATCATATCGAATATGCGGTTCGTGGTCTGTGTGGTGCACACCTCCTCCACATCCTCTGAGGTTATTCTCTCACGCCCCATCGTGTAACATATAAGCTTTTCAAACTCCCTTGATATGTTCTCCATAGAGTTGCCCGTCTTGGTAAGAAAAAGTCTGATTGTGTCATCATTCATCACGCGGTTCTCTCTCTTTAGAAGTCCGACAACCCACTTGATTATGTCATTATCACTCTGCTCATTAAGCTCACTTATATAGCCCTTTTCCTTGACCGCCTTATAGAGCCTGTTCCGCTTGTCAACCTCATTCTCTATGAACACAAGAACCGTTGTGTCCGGGAGATTCTTCACAAGCTCCACAAGCATATCATCCGCCGACGTCTTGAAAAACTGGCTGTTCTCAATAACCACAAGCCTTCTGTCCGCAAAAAAAGGCATGGTATCAGCTATCTCCGCCACCGCCTTACTGTCAGGAGCCTTGCCCTCAAAATAAGAATAATTCATAGTATCTCCGTCAGGAACTATCGCTTTTTTCAGTCTGTCGCGGAGCCATTTTTTCAAATAGTCCTCACTGCCATACAAAAGATATACAGGCTTGAAGCTGCCTGATTTAATATCAGCCGTAATATTTCTCATTCAACTCACCAATTCATGTTTTTAATATCTTGTCTTTGCGGGTGTTTTTCTGCTTTTTCAGATTTCTATGCCCACATATTTCCGCTTTTGCTTGTTTTCTGTTTTTGTTTTCCGGCTTTTGTGGATATTTTTCTTCTATTTCACGCCTTTAGTATCTCCGAAAGATTCCTTTGTATACCCTCGGCAATCTCCGGCTTATTCATTGAATATACATGGATATTCTTGACGCCATTTGCCATAAGGTCGATAATCTGGTCGGTCGCATAGGCTATACCCGCCTGCTTCATTGCCTCCTCCGAATCGCCAAACCTGTCGACAATGTTCTTGAAGCGCTCAGGAACATTACAGCCCGACAGCTTCGCTGCATTCTTAACCTGTCCCTTCCTGGTAATCGGCATGATTCCGGGAATAATAGGAACAGTTATGCCTGCCTCCCTGAGCCTGTACATGAAATTGAAAAATATATTATTGTCAAAAAACATCTGTGTTGTCAAGTACTCACAGCCCGCGTCAACCTTTCTCTTAAGCCCTAAAATATCCTCTTTCCTGTTCGCCGAATCAGGATGTACCTCAGGATAGCATGCACCTCCGACACAGAAATCACCACTTTCCTTTATAAGCTTAACAAGCTCAGAGGCATGTGAAAAATCTGTAAACACTTCCCCCTCATAATTCTTCGGAATATCGCCTCTCAGGGCAAGAATATTCTCAATTCCCGCACTCTTCAGCTCTGAGAGCGCCGCCTTAATTCCCTCTCTATTAGCGCATACGCAGGTAAGATGCGCTATGGTCGGAACATTATATTTCTCCTGAATTGCCTGCGCAAGCGCAATCGTATGTCCCTTGGTGCTTCCGCCGGCACCATAAGTCACGCTCATGTAGCTCGGTGAAAGCCCCGCTATCCCGAAAGCCGCAGCCTCAACATTCGCAAAATCCGTATCCTTCTTAGGCGGAAAGACCTCGAATGACAGCGTAGGCTTTTCACCATTTATTATGTCTCTTATCTTCATCTTGTACCTCGTATTTTTCTCATATATTATTTAATATAGCATTTTTCATAGGTACAGGCAAGCGGCAAATCAGCCTCCGTCATCCAATACTCCCCTCATTCTTTAGCCGCATCGTCCTAATTATTTCTTTCCTCAACGATAATCTCGATATCCTCAAGATGGAATTGCTGATCAGGCTCATAGACTACCCTTGCATTCACCACCACGTTATAAGGAATCATATCCTCATCGTACACTGATTTTCCATCACGTTTCACATATATACGTCCTGCATTTACAAAATACCATATTCCATCCTGTTCATGAAAAGAATAATGTGAACCAAAATCAATTCCATCAAATGACTCATTATATTCCTTGTGTTCCTCAAAATGTCCTGACAAATCAACTGAAGCCACATCTTCACCATTCAATGTCATGGTGACAACATTTCCTGTATCATCAAGATAATAGCTCACAGCATTGTCCAAATCACCGCCCCAATCTGAATATTCCTTTATGCTGTAAAAATCCTCTTCACTATTTTCTTTAGCATAATCTGCTTCAATTATATAAAGTTCATCACCCGAAACACCTGTACCTGTATCCATATTTGACCAGATAGCATACTCGTATGCTCCGTCATTATCATAATCTCCATAATGAATCTGCGGCATAACCATGTGTGGTGACATCCAGTTAATCCAGACAGGAATTACATGCTCACCATCCCTTATGACCATTGTTTCCCCTCCGTACATTCCATACAGCACAATGTCTGAATCTGCAACAGAGTCAAGAATAACATAGTTATCCGATACATCAAAAATTGTATCACCCATTTCCGAAACACCTGTCCAAATCTGTGTTACCTGTTTTAATCTATCTGCTGTAATCCCATCCATGTATTTATTAACCAGAACAATGCTCTCATATCCGGATGAATCTACATCATATTCATAAGCAGGCATCCATAATCCGTCTGTTTCACTATAATCCACCTCAATCGCTCTCCGGCTTCCATCATCAAGTGTATATTCCACCACCTTGCGCGAACCATCGAAAGCGGAATAGTAATTATAAACCACACTGGAGGTGTAATTAAACTCCAGCAATGCCTGTACCGAGCTTACCGGATCTTTTAATTTTTCATAAAGACCAGTATTTGCACTCTTAAGTTCTTCAGTCAACAAATCAAATACCCGGACTGCAGCTCCATTTTCATCTAATACCCATTTCCCCAGAAAATCTATTCTGTCCTGTGCACGTTCATATTGTTCGTACACAGTTAACGACAGTTTACTGTCATAATACTTAAGCTTTCCATCCCACGCCGCCAGTGCATCGGCAGAGCTTATATTGATACCACCTATGATATCATATACATCATTTTCCGAATACTCCTCCGAAAATCTTATATACCACACAATATCACTTTCAGCAGCGCTGTATATAACAACATAACCATTCTTCCCATTGTCATCATTATTCCCGGCGATGGAATATATGCTTCTTACAATATTTCCATTATATTCTTTATAGCTGTCACGGCTTCCTCTTAGATTCTCTATTTTCCATGTATAAAGTTCGGTGCTTTCCTTCTGTCTGCCATTGTCCGGGAGAAAGCGGTTGCCCGCTTCACTATAAGGAACAAGACTTACGCTCCTTGAATCCTCTGAGTTACTTATACTAAGTATATTGCCATCATAACTGCCTGTCCAACCATCATTTGCTTCATACGCTATATTCCAGCCTGCATATTCTATATGGTAAGCATACTGATTTTTCTCAAGTGTCAAATGGGCAGCATTTATAAACCTATCTGCAACCGTACGTGTTGCCCCTACAGGCAGTGTAAGTGTCCATACTGTACCACTTTGTGTTGAACCGAATATAATAAAGTATCCTTCTCCAGGCTCTTCCGACTCCGATGCAGAGGCTGTCTCATCATATTTGTATATGCTTACTCCTACCTCACCGTCTATATATTCCTCAAGTGTCCCTTTATACTGCATTCCCCATCTCTGCAGCTTGTCACTGGTTCTTAGTTCACCATAGGTACCGGATAAAGATGACATTTGCAGACTCCGCAGGTATGCTTTTTCACCGAATTCGCCATATGCTATGTCAATGCCATCCTCACTGTATGAAAAGCTGTAGCCCGGCATCGCCTCAAACCACACGCTCCAGCCGTTATTATTTATAACTTCTGAGCCACCTTCCGCCACCGATTTTTCGCTATCCGGTTCCGCACTGCTGCTCTCATCGATATTTTCACCTGCAGCAGACTCATTATCCGGAGCACTGCTCTTAGGATTAGTCATAAAACATACCATAACGACAACGCATGCGGCAACCGCCGCCAGTACAAGCCAAAAAGCAGGCTTTTTATAGTTAAGCACCGTCTTTATTCTGGTCTTGACGCTCACCTCCCCAAAGGCAAGCGGACAAGCGCTCACCATTTTTTTCGGCGAACTGCAATTTAAAAGTGTCATGGCATACTGCTTTTTATATTCGATATCTTTATCCGCTATTACCCTCTCATCACATGCAAGCTCAATGTCCCTGCAAAGAAGTATATACGCCACCCAGCTCAGCGGATTGAACCAGTACACCGCAAGCAGTATAAAACCAAGCGGCTTCCACACGCAGTCCAGACGCTTTAAATGCGCCTTTTCATGCGCTATTACATAGCTCCTCTCCTCCTCTGTCAAGAGCGACGGTATATATATCTTAGGTGAAAGTATACCTAAAATAAACGGTGTGTCGATATCATCGCATATATAGATATTTTCCCCATTGTTAAAAGCTGCTCCAGTCTTTCTTCTAAGCAGTATATATGAGCACACCGCATATAAAAGCAGAATCACACATCCTGCAGTCCATATAAATGCAAGCCTTCCCAGACTGATACCACCAAGCTTCCCCGCCAATATCGCTCTATAGCCCACATTGCCGGCTGCAGCCTTCTAAGCGGCGTATGTGGCTGCTCCGCTCAGATTATTGTCTGCATTATCAAGGTTACCTTCAAAATTTCCACCTGATATATCATTAAGCCCACCATTATTTACCCTGTCCGGATTGTCAACAGCCATTGCATTTCCGTTTGAAATGTTAGGGATATTTCCTGACATATTGTTTTTGTCTGCGATATTCCCAGCTGCAATACCTCCATCCGAAACACTTCCGCCTGTAATATTTCCACCGGCTGTATTCCCGGCCGTAATATTTCCCGCAGCATTATCAATTTCATTATTCAGCTTTCCGGAAGCCATATCAGCATTGCCGCCGGCGGCACCTTCATTGTCCAAAGCTCCCCCGACAGCACCACTTATGTCCGGCAATCCGGCATTGACATTATCCGTTCCGGCATTTTCTAATTGATTTTCATAATCTGCAAATATGCCCTGCGTATCCGGAATCAGACTGAAACGGCTCTCAATCGCAAACGGACACACCAGTCTTATCGCAACCAGCGCCCACAGAAAGCATATTATCTTTCTTGGAACCTTTTTCAGAAATATTCTCAACACAACTATCGCAAGAATCAACCAACTCGCGGATATGCTCATTTGAAGTATTTTGTAAAAAACATCAGCCATCTTAACCCCCGTTTCCCAGACATCAGCCTGCCTGAAAAGCAATCATTTTTCGTTGTCCTGTATAAATGCAAATCGTTTTTGCCCTATTACCTGCTCTCATCAATAATTTTTTTGAGATAAGCTATATCATCCTTAGACAGCTTCTTTCGCGATGCGAATGCCGCTACAAATGACGGAAGTGAACCGCCATAATTCTCGTCAAGGAACTCCTCACCCTTCTTAAGCTGGAACTGTTCCTTGCTTATCAATGATGTCACCACGCCGTCTACATTCTGAAATATCTCCCTCTCGCAAAGCCTTTTTAATATCGTGTACGTTGTCGACTTCTTCCACTGAAGTCTCTGTCCGCTGAGTTTTACAAGCTCACCTGAGGCAATCGGCTCATTTTCCCAGATGATGTCCGCAAACTTCATCTCGACCTCGCCCAGTCTGTACTCTGCCATACGTTCTCCTTTCCTGCTTCATTCTTTTTAGGTGTTTGCGAAACTCATTTCAGCCAATAAACAGTTGTGCAATAAACCGAGCTTCGCAATTACCTATTCATTCTTTTAGTCCGCTATATCAGCCCATTTCATTGGTCTACACTTTGTAGTTCATTTTTAGTCTACTACTTGTAGAGTTAATTGTCAATACAATTTATTATTTTACAGTCTTTAATAAATAGTGGGTACGGATTGATATTTACAGCATTGTTTTGCAATTGGTTTAAAACAAAAAGGAGACCTTTAACTTTTAAAGTCTCCTTTACCTGCCCTGCATATTGACACTAACTTTATACATTATTTCCTATGCTGTGTCACCGCTGTGCGCGGCAGTCAATCACAGATAGAATACTCAAGCAGCTCATACTTCAGTCTGCTGTTCTCCTGTATTCCTTCCGGCAGGAGTGCTCTTGCGACAAGCTTTGGCTCTTCCTGTGCGTCATCCTCCCGCCTTAGATTTGCATAATCTCCGTCAATGCTGTCTACAATGTAGAATATTGTTTCCATTTATATAGTCTCCTTTTCCTCTGACATTTGTTCTTCCAACAATTTTTTCAAAACTTCCTTACTTGGTAAAACCGTTTCATACTTACTTGCAAAAATCTGTGAATTATTTTCCGGCAAGGTCATCTCTACTACCGCATTATTTTTGTCCTTACAAAGTACAATTCCAATTGTCGAATTTTCATCCGGCAATTTTACTTTTCTATCATAATAATGCACATACATCTGCATTTGTCCAATGTCCTGATGTTTTAATTCACCAATTTTAAGGTCAAACAAAACAAAGCATCGCAGAAGGCGATTATAAAACACCAAATCAACCATAAAGTGTTCCTCATCAAAAGTAAAACGTACCTGTCTGCCAATAAACGCAAAACCCTTTCCAAGTTCAAGCAAAAACTGTTGCAGATTATCTATAATACGGTTTTCAAGGTCACTTTCTGAATACTCTGGGAATTCCTTCAAGCCCAAAAACTCCAGCACATAAGGGTCTTTGACAACATCCTGTGGATTTTCAATGTTCTGACCCTCCAATGCAAGGCGATACACCTTTTCTTTATTTGTGCTAAGTGCAATTCTTTCAAACAACGAACTATCATACTGACGTTTTAACTCAGCTAAACTCCAATCATTCTTTACCGATTCAATTTCATAAAAATGACGTTCATCCACATTATCAATCCGCATAAGTTTCAGATAATGTGACCAACTCAGGAAAAACTTTCTTCCAGAATCCACTGTCGGCAGATTTTCGAATTGGTCAGACAATGTCTGACCAATTTTATCTGTCATATATACAAGATAAAATTGTCTCATCTGCTTAAGATTCGTCACAGAAAATCCTTTTCCATATTTTTCAATAAGATATTCCGAAAGACTCTTTAACAAATATTTCCCATAAGCAGCCCTGTTATCTCCATGTTGTTCTTCTTCAACAATCATTTTTCCAATTTCATAGTATGCATAGACCATTGACAAATTAACCGCCGTCTTGGCATTCTTTCTTGCTTTTGCGAGAACTTCTGAAACATTTTCAAAAAAATTCGAATCTATCAGCGCTATCTCTTTATCCATCACTACACCTCCCAGCCTATTTTTATTATATATTTTCACAATTTTTTATACTTATCACATTCTTATATACAAGCACCTTATTCTGTTCATTATACTATAATCACCAAACTCAATCAAGAAAGTTCACAGCTATATATTCACACCTCATTTTCCTCCGCAATACTCATAAACCAGCATTTCTGCACCGGAAGCCCTGATTTTCGCTATAATCGCCCCACCTTCATCCGTCCTAAGCACAAGCGCGCCGACATCCTCCATGCGCTGTAGTGTTTCCTTGTGCGGGTGCCCGTATGTATTCCTGGCGGCGCATGAAATGACTGCCGCCTGCGGCATAATACCGGCAAGAAATTCTTCACTTGAGGAATACTTAGAGCCATGATGACCTACCTTGAGAATCGACAGGCTGTCAACCCCACAGTACCTCACCGCTTCCGCTACATCAGCTTCCATCTTAGAGGTCATATCGCCTGTGAACAGAATGGATTTTCCTTTATATTGAAGAAGCAGCACAATCGAATTGTCATTCTCCGACTCTCCGGTGCCGGTCTTGGAGAAACCTGTTTTATACGCTTTGCGGTCAACATTTGCATTTGCATCAGAATGTCCAGGTTCATTGAGTGACACAATGCTGCATTCGCCAAATACATATTCCATTCCATACTCCGCGCACAGAATTTCCGTGTCTTTGACTTCCAAAGCCGTCGCAATAGCTTCTATATCTTCTACATCATCTATATCCACAATCCCCTCCATCCTTGCATTGATTTCATCTGCTCCGGCATTATTCAGCCACGCTAAAGCACCTGCATATTTCGATATCCCATATCCGGATATACCATATTCTGATGTGTCACCTCCTAATGCCCCATACTCCACTGTTCCATATTCTAATGCCCCATACCCCACTGTTCCATATTCTGATATTCCATACTCCACTGCTCCATATTCTAATGCCCCATATTCTAATGCCCCATATTTTAACGCCCTTTCCCTCAATTCCAGATACTTGGAATAATCACTCCCATTCAGCACTAGATTATAAATATCGGGAATATAAGCATTACCGGATAACGCCTGAGCCCAGCCATTCTCATGGTCGGCGTCACTGTGTGTCAAAAACAGGAAATCAAGCCTTCTCACGCCCTTATATTTTAGAAACGGCTCAATCACTTTTTCATATATATTCCTTGAAGAAGTACTTCCGCCATCGATAAACACATTGCCGCCGTTTGGAAGGCTTATAAATATCGCATCCCCCTGCCCTACGTCTAAGAATGTCACCTCAAGGCCGCTGCGCGCTCTTGACAACAGAATTATGATGGCAATTACAAGCAGGCTCCTTAAAAATATATTTGCGCCCATGACACATCTCCCAGCTTCCAGCTTCTCTGCTTCACATTTCCTTGCGCCGCCTTTCACTGCTTCGCGTCCCACCTCTCTGTGTTTCTTTGCTTCACATTCCGCTTCTCCATATCTCCTTACCGCTCTCTTTTCAATCCACACCACAACACGTTTTCTCTGTGAAAAAAGAAATAACAGAATATAGTACACCATCACCTGCCACAGCTCCGGTCTGCCTGCCACAAACACACTTCCCTCAAGTGCATACTGCACTTCACCCGGTGAACCGGCTGCAATTGTTGTGACAAGTCCATGATCAGAGCTTACTGGCTCTGCACCTGTATTCATCAAAAGAAAGCATCCTGTTCCATATGTATTCTTCACATCACCAGGCTCAAAACAGCACTGACCAAAAAGTGCTGCTTGCTGGTCTCCCGCAATTCCCGCAATCGGAATAGCACCGCCTGTGATCTCTGGATCTGTTTTTCCGTAAATGCAGCTACTTGGAAGAACCTTTGGAAGCATAGACTGCGGAATATTAAAGTATTCCAAAAGTTCCTTATCCCACTCCAGCGTATGAATGTTAAACAACATTGTTCTTGATGCATTTGTGTAATCTGTTGCATGGACAGCACCGCTTGTCAGTTTCCATACAAGCCAGCAGTCAACCGTTCCAAAAAGAAGCTCTCCCTCCTGTGCACGCTTTCTGGCTCCTGGCACCTGATCTAAGATCCATTCAATTTTTGTTGCTGAAAAATAAGCATCTGGAACTAATCCTGTTTTTTCACGAACCTTTTGTGTCATACCATCTGCTCTTAGACGATCAATTCGCTCACTTGTACGGCGGCACTGCCATACGATTGCCGGATAAATTGGACGACCTGTCTTTTTATCCCAAATGATCGTAGTCTCTCGCTGATTCGTAATGCCGATTGCATGAATCTGCTCAGGAAGCGCTGCTATTTTATTCATTGCCTCTGATAATACACTCACCTGTGATGCCCAAATTTCCATCGGGTCATGCTCTACCCAGCCTGGCTTTGGATAATGCTGCTCAAATTCCTTTTGAGCAACACTACAGATATTTCCCTTTCGATCAAATAAAATGCAGCGCGAGCTAGTTGTTCCCTGATCCAGCGCCATCATGTATTTTTCCATTGTGTGTCCTCCTAATCTGCTTCGTGTCGGATTTATCGTGTTATTTTTTCACTCCGAATACTGATTCTGACACTATTATAGCTGATACAATTGGCGCTGTAAATGCTGCAGTTTATTTTTTTAGTTTTGGGTGGCTGACTAACGATGCAATATAGCCAAATACCAGCGCTGCACAGATACCTGCTGAGCTGGCTGTCAGTCCGCCCTTAAAGATGCCAAGCAGTCCTTCCTCATCGACTGCTTTTTTGACACCTTTCCAGAGCGTATTGCCAAAACCAAGAAGCGGCACACTTGCACCTGCTCCTGCCCACTCTTTAAACGGCTCATAGATGCCGAATGCACCTAAAACTACTCCTGTAACCACAAGAATAACCATGATTCGACCTGGCATCAGCTTTGTCTTGTCCATCAGAAGCTGTGAAAGCGCACAGATCGTGCCACCGACTGCAAATGCAATTAGATATTCCTGCATGATTTGCCTCCTTCT
>OJME01001698.1_pt1 | contig 16879 bp, 16 predicted proteins | sample 1597151 | NCBI WGS metagenome assembly OJME01 (sample SAMEA2452118, study PRJEB22498) | human gut metagenome | biome: human feces; feature: human gut; material: feces | place: Australia | collected 2012
GTCTTGCTGCCGTTTTAGCAAGTGCATATCCCATCTTTCCGGTCGAATGATTCGTCAGATAACGCACCGGGTCAATCGCCTCTCTCGTCGGTCCGGCTGTAATTAAAACCCGTTTTCCTTCCATATCATGTTCATACTGGATTTCCTGTAAAATATGAGAAAGCAGCACTTCCTCTGAAGGCATTTTCCCCTTTCCGACTGCTTTGCACGCAAGAAGTCCGGTTGCCGGTTCAATAACCTCCATTCCGAAATCTCTCAATTTTTGAAGATTTGCCTGCGTAATCGGATTCTCATACATATTGGTGTTCATCGCCGGTGCCACTAATTTTTTACAACGGCACGCAAGAAGCGTTGTACTGAGCATATCATCTGCAATTCCATTTGCCATTTTCGCAATAATATTCGCACTTGCCGGCGCAACTAAAACCAAATCCGCTTTGTTGCCAAGCGAAACATGCTCAATATTATAGTTAAAGTTTCTATCAAACGTATCGACTAAGCATTTGTGATTCGTCAGCGTCTCAAACGTAATCGGATTGATAAAATTGGTTGCATTTTGTGTCATCAAAACATGTACGTCGGCGTGAAGTTTTGTCAGCATACTCGTCAGATTTGCGATTTTGTATGCGGCAATACTGCCTGTCACACCAAGCACAATAGTTTTTCCCTGTAACATAAAATCCCCCTTCTTAGTCAGACAACTGACCATGTTTTTCATAAGAAGATACACGTTTAATCTGGTTTTTGTCATCTACGAAAACGACTTTTGGCTTATGGCCGAATGCTTCCTCAGGCGTCAAATCGCAATAACTCATAATAATAATGTGGTCTTCTACCTGAACCATTCTAGCAGCTGCCCCATTTAAGCAAATCATACCACTTCCCGGCTCCCCGGCAATCGTGTAAGTCTCAAAACGGCTTCCATTTTCTACATCGACAATCTGCACTTTTTCATATTCGTAAATGCCGGCCGCCTCCATTAAAACCGGGTCAACCGTAATACTGCCAACATAATTTAATTCTGCCTGAACCACTTTGGCACGGTGTATTTTCCCTTTTAACATCTGAATTGTCATGACGCTTATCCTCCAATCTTATGATTCGTAAATAAAGTTATCAATAAGTCTTGTTTTTCCAATGTAAACGGCTACGGCAGCCAAAATGGAACCGTCAATCGTTTCTATTGTTTCAATATTATCAAAGTTTACAATTTCCACATAATCAATTTTGGCAAGTGGCTCCGACTCAATGATTTCCGTAATTGCCTGTTTCACGGTGGCAGCACTTTTTTCGCCGGCTTTCACTAATTCCTCACCACGAAGTAATCCTTTATGAAGAATAACAGCGGCTTTTCTCTCCTCCTTTGAGAGATAAGTGTTTCTCGAACTTTTTGCAAGACCGTCATCTTCACGGATAATCGGGCAGCCAATGACTTCGAGATTAAAATTCAAATCTCTTACCATACGGCGGATGACTGCTAACTGCTGAGCATCCTTCTGTCCAAAGTAAGCGCGGTCCGGCTCTACAATGTTAAATAATTTTCCAACTACTGTGCAGACACCGCGGAAATGTGTCGGTCTTGTTTTACCGCACAATCCCTTCGTAAGTCCATCCATGTCAATGAAACTGCAAAAATCGCTTTCATACATATTTTCCGGTTCCGGATGGAAAATAAGATTTGCACCGGCATTTTCACAAAGCGCCGCATCTCTTTCCAAATCTCTCGGATAAGTTGCCAAATCTTCATTTGGTCCAAACTGAATCGGATTTACAAAAACACTGACAACGACACGGTCATTCTGCTCAACTGCCTTGTCAATCAGACTTTTATGTCCCTCATGAAGATAACCCATTGTCGGAACAAGACCAACGGAAAGTCCTTCTTCTCTCCATTTCTTTACCTGTTTTCTTACTTCTTCTACGGTTGATACAATCTGCATTTTTTCTTCCTCCTAGTACAACTTCTCAATAATGTCATCATCTATTTTGTATTCATGCTCACTGGATGGGAAAGCGCCGCTCTGGATTTCTTCCATATATTTCTGGAACGCTTCTTTCATCACTTCTCCAATGTTTGCATAACGTTTTACAAATTTTGGTGTAAAATCAGAGAACATACCAAGCATATCCTGATAAACAAGTACCTGGCCGTCACAGCCATTTCCGGCACCGATTCCAATTGTTGGAATATCTAACTTCTCGGTCACAAGATTAGCAAGTTTACTTGGAATTCCCTCAAGTACAACTGCAAATGCACCGGCTTCTTCGACAGCAATTGCATCCGCAATTAATTTCTTTGCTGCCTTTTCCGTTTTACCCTGAACTTTAAATCCACCAAAAGCGTTAATCGACTGTGGTGTCAGTCCAAGATGTGCACAGACCGGAATTCCGGCACCCACAATTGCCTGAATCTGCGGACAGACTTCTTTTCCGCCTTCCAGTTTCACGGCTCCGGCGCGTCCCTCTTTCATCAACCGTCCGGCATTGACAACCGCATCATAAACGGATGTCTGATACGACATAAACGGCATGTCCACAACAACAAGTGCGTTTTTTGCACCTCTTGCTACAGCTGCTCCATGGTGAATCATATCTTCCATCGTCACTGAAATCGTATCCTCATAACCAAGAATTACATTTCCTAAGGAATCACCAACCAAAATTGTATTTACTCCGGCTTCGTCTTCCAGTTTTGCTGTCGAATAATCATATGCGGTCAGCATTGAAATTTTTTCCCCTTTTTCCTTCATCTGCTGAATCGTTACTACTGTGTTTTTCATTTATTGTGTCCTCCTATTCCTGCACATATCATTTAATAACTGAATCATCGTTTGATAATCTCTCTCGGGATTTTTCCGTCCGGCAATCTCTAACACCGTTTCACCAAGTCTTAGATAAACTTCTTTTTCTGCCTCAGTCAACACGGATAAATGCTTTTTCACCGTTTCGGTATCGCCTCTCTCAATCGGCCCGGTTAAGGCTTCTTCCGGCGATGAATGAAGCAGTGCTTTGATGTTATTTTGCACAAGCGGCGTTGTCAATTCCACCGCATCTTCCCTCGAAAATCCACAGTCCATAAGCATCTGAATGGACATCTCATACAAGCCAATCATCAAATTGCTTATCATCGATGCCGATGCATGGTACCTTGTTTTCTTCGCCGATTCCATGACGCATACTTTATTTCCCGCTTTTCGGAAAATGTCTCCGACAACGGATAGGGCATGAGAATCCCCTTCGGCGGTAAATATTACATGATTCAATTGTTCATACGATGTGAATTTGCTGCTGAACGCATACATAGGATGAAAGGACGCGGCAGATACTCCGTATTCCTCTCGATTAGAAAATAAATCGGATGATAATGAGCCACTAAAATGGCATACTATTTTATTTTGTATTGATTCTTTTTTCAGTTCGTTCCACACACTTTCCAACGCACCATCCGGCGTGGTAAGAAAAAGAATCGTGCTCTCTGCCACTAGTTCGGCCAGAGAATCATATGCTTTTGTATTTGTAAAAGTCGCGGCCTCTTCCACGCTTTTTTTTGATTTACTACAGTACCCGGCAACCGAAAAACCATGCTCTGTCAGATATTTTCCAATCGAACAGCCAACCTTTCCGGCACCTATAATTCCTATCTTCATGTCATCACCTCCGTAGTCCGTGACAACACATTATCACCTGATGCAGTTTCCTATGAATACCGCTCATACGAGACAGAATAGCACAAATTGAGGGTTTTGTAAAGTGAGTATTTGTGAAGGGTCGCCACTACTGATAACATTGACAGTAAAGAGTCGTTCTGGCTTGTTGCGAGTTTTTAGCGGAACGGTAGTGGTTAGAAGATCACCTATACATGACTTGGTTGAATTATTACGTGTATCAGGTGACTCCTTTTTGTTTGATATAACTTTACTGTCATGATTAAAATTTACAGATGTACCATAGTTCGTTTCTTCAGCAACACTTAGTAGTTGTTCTCTGCCCTCTACTTGCTGATAGTAGAAAGTAGTTACAACGCCAACTTTTAAGAGATTATCAATATCTGCTTTCAACTTCACATGAATTCTATCCTCAAAAACAATTATCTTATCGATAATCAGCTCTAAATCTTTCTTATCTAGATTCTTCTTATTCAGAATATCATTGAAAATATCTATGGCCGTCTTCGCCAGTCTGTTGATTCGAATAATATCATTTCGCTTATCCACACTCAGATTCATCTGATTTTGAAGTCCTTTGATTCTGTTAATCAATTCATCCTCAATCTCTGCGTAGGTCTCTTCAATAATTTCAACTGTATCTTCATCAGCCTTGGCAATTTCTTTAATCTTTCGTTTCTTCACAGCTTTCAGCTCATCCTTGGCATCCGAAAGTTGATTTTCCAAAAACGAAAATGTATCGCTGTCCAGTCATTATAAGTCGGATAATCAATGGCATCTCCAATAGAAATGATACGCACGCCTGCATCACGCAGGTCTTCCAGCTCCACAAGTTCCTTGCTGTTTCGACGGGAAAATCGACTGAAGTCCTTTACAATAAGTACACTGATATTCCCATTCATCAGCTTCTTGCGAAGCTGCCCATATCCTTCACGCTGTTCAAAGGTATACCCGGACCGGTCACGGTCTTCATATATAGAAAGCTTACACTTGGGAAATTTAGCTTTTACAAACTCTTCGATAATCTTCTTCTGATTCTCGATGGAAGTGTTGTCTCTGTCTAATTCTTCATCAACAGAAATACGGCAATAACCGGCAATTTCTTGTGTAAGCGTGAGGTCGTTGGTATGTTTTTCCATATTGCCACCTCTCCTTTCTTTGTTTTGTAACAACATTGTAAGTTATGGGTGTAAAAAAGGCAAGCAGAAATGCTTGCCAACACTCACAAAATGTAAATGGCGAGGTCGGAATCTATCCGCCTCGCCTCAGCGCAGTCCGGAAACATACGCCTCAATCCTTATATATAATATACACTACCGCGCCAAAATATGCAAGTACAACACATTATTTTTTCACAAAAGCATTCAACTTCGCAATTTTCCCCTGAATACCGGTGGCTACAATTTTATTATAAATTGGCAATGGAAGGGAACTATATAGCTCATTAATGCATTCTTCATATTCTTTCAAGAACTTAACCAGCATTCGCTTAGGATAGTTTACATGTTTTAACAAACAAAGAATCAGAGCTATATAATCGGAAAAATAGTCAAATGTCACATTAGCAATTCCTGTTTCGTTCTCCACCCATTTAATTACATTTTTATTTGCATTTCTATCCTTAAACCGAGCATCAAATGCAATATTATTATGAGCAGTAGCATTTCTTAATGCTTTAACTGTAAACAATGCATTAGGTAACAACTGATAATTCGTATCATAACTTTCGTTGATATTCAGCGACTTACTTATTTTTTCTCGTACATCCTTATTTAAACATAATAAGAAATCCGCAAAGTCTCCCAGCATCATTATCTCGAAAATTCCCCAAATAGGAATTTCCTGTCCACGATTATAAAAATGCGAAACCATAGAATTCCTGTTCTTATAGCTTGTAGACAGGGTAGAATGCAATTTATCTCTCAATTTCAGCCTCTTAAGTCTCAAATCACTATTTGACAATTCATCATTCATCTTAGTCTTATATATACTATCAATAGACTTGTCCTTCATGCCCGGCACAATTTGTTCAAGTGTAAAATTCTTTACCGCCATTTCGATAAACATCAATGCTGGATATACCAACTTCTTTAAAGCATTATCGTACTCTATAACTGCAACTATTTGAGAGAAATCCGTATACGGAATGGTATTGCTTCTCTGTTTATAAAAACGGTATCCTTTATAACCATGATAATATCCATATTGTGTCAGTTGTAGTTTTTCCTTGCTTCCATTTATATTAATCCCACAATCATCTCTAAGATGCTTCATTAATCCATCAATTCTTTTTGCCTTCTCTGACGAATTCATAACCAGCCTCCTCCTTTCTTTCGCTGTAATTTTACCAAAAATTTATCTTAAGTATACTCTATAGCAAATAAAAACTCAACTTTTTTCCACATTCGCACGGAAACGCACGCGTGTTTTTATCGTGCGTTTCCGTGCGTTTATAATGTATATCTTTCATTAATGATAGATTTGTTTCATTATTGCAATCTGTTATTTACCTCCCACCCATGTAGGGAATAAATCCATTTCTATGTATTTTCTACCCCAATTCCACTAATTTGGGGTAGAAAGAAACGATGTGGGGTAGTATCAAGCGAATCGCCGCACACTACCTTGCTCCTGCTGTCTGTTTGGGCAAAGCAGTTGTTTTTCCATCATCGGTCTTTTCCAGTCCTTGATTGTGAATCAGCAAATCTGTTGTCTTTTCCAACAAATCCTGCTCGCCGGATTCAAAAATAGCTCTCATATCATTCGAACTGTTGTTCTGCACTTGATTATATGATATACTTCCCATATCGAAACGATTTACTACCATGAAATAAGAAACATAGAAGATTACAAGAAAGATTACAGGAGATGATTTCATTGAATAGAATTGATTTTCATAGTATAGCTACCATCCTTTTGAGCGGTTTAATTGCTGCAGACTACTCGCAAATGGATTTTATCTATATGTTGTTTGGCAGCTTTGCCAACGATAATGTAGATTTTGCATTTGATAATGGATTGGTCTGTAAATGGATTAAAGGACAATCCCGCATCAGCCCCAAAATAATCAGTTATTACAACAGTGAAAAGAACAGAGACAAGTTCTGTAAAGATATTGAATCAGAATTATTGCCATATATCAGTGATGTTTCTTATACCATTTCAGCTATTCGAGACTTGGTGTTATGTGACATCACCACTTCTGATGAGAAAAAAGATGCCTTACTGACGCATTTTGATAACGCTCCGGCACATTTCATATGCGATGTATTGATATACGGAGTTTCCAGAAATTTTGTTAAAGTGGGAAATAAAGATTCCGGCTCTGCCTCTCCTCGTGTGGATGATGCAATGTACCTGCCTTTCTGCCCTGTGGGCGATTTGTTTTGTAAGTATAGGATATAAAAAATCCACCCAACTCTCATTGACTGAAAATTGAGCAGAAATTGAATCAATAATTTACATTATGAGAAGTTCCAGGACGGAACCGTGAAATGTATTGAAGATGAGATACCATTTGATGTGCCAGAGGGGTGGGAATGGACGAGACTTGGATTTTTAGGGCAGTACAAAAAAGGACCTTTTGGAAGTAGTATTACAAAGGCAATGTTTATTCCTGATTCCCTTACTGCAATTAAGATATACGAACAAAAAAACGCTATCTGCAAAGATGCAAGTTTAGGAAACTATTTTATCTCTAAAGATAAGTATGAAACATTAAAAGGTTTTGAAGTTTTTCCAAATGACATAATTGTTAGTTGCGCCGGTACAATAGGCGAGTCTTATGTACTTCCGTCAAATATGAGAAAAGGAATCATAAATCAAGCACTTATGAAAATTACTTTGTTTGATTTAAGATTGCTTGATTTCTATTTGATGTATTTTGATTTCAAACTTAAAGAATCCGCACAAGAACACGGACATGGAATTGCGCTAAAAAACATACCTCCATTTGATGTTTTAAAACAATATCTTATTCCTATTCCACCGATTGAAGAACAAAAGAAAATCATTAAATCAATTAATTCACTATTAGAAATGGTTGATTTGATTGATTCAAATAGTAATGAAGTTGCCGAGCTAATTAATTTTACAAAATCCAAAATACTCGACCTTGCCATCCGTGGCAAACTTGTACCACAAGACCCTAATGATGAACCAGCTTCTGTTCTACTTGAACGCATTCGTACAGAAAAAGAAGAACTCATCAAAGCCGGCAAAATCAAGCGTGATAAGAAGGAATCTATCATCTTCCGTGGTGAGGATAACTCTTATTATGAGAAGATAGGTAATGAAGTTCATTGCATTGATGAAGATATTCCTTTTAAAATACCACATAATTGGATTTGGTGCCGTATGAGCAGCATCTCTGATATAATTATGGGTACATCACCTAAAGGAACAAGTATTTGCGAAAATCCACAATATACTGAATTTCATCAAGGGAAAATATACTTTTCAGATATGCTTATTAAAAACAGTGGTCAATACACAAGAGAACTCACTAAAATTGCAAAGCCTAATTCAATATTGCTATGTGTAAGAGCGCCTGTCGGTGAAGTAAATCTTACAGATAGAAAACTTTGTATAGGCAGGGGATTAGCCTCTATAAGTCCTTTGGGTGCTGTTTCAAAATATTTTATGTTATATTGGATAAAAGCTTTTAGGGAAACACTAATAAAAAAGGCAACCGGAACAACATTTGTAGCTGTTACTACAGACGTTGTAAAAGGTTTATTATTACCTATACCACCGTTAGCAGAACAGTATCGTATAACAAACAAAATTCAAAGTCTTGTGGAAAATTTAATTTATATAGAAAAAAGCCTCAGATGAGGCTCTTTTCTATTAAGTATAGTGCATGATTACTCCTTCTGATTTGAGATACAACTAACCTTTGGTAATTCTCTGGTGGAATCGGAAGTATTAGATTAAGTATATCTTCTCTTGAAATGCCAGGAATTAAGCCTTTAGCAACTGCTTTAATTTCTTTAATATAAAAGCTTATACAAAAACAAAGATATTCCACATTAAGACCATATGTGTTACGTATCGCCATAATTTGACGGGCAATATGGGCGTTTCCAAAATCATTGAAAGCCAATTCTCCTACTGTACCTTTACACGTTAGTAACAAGTCACCCTGCTTTGTAATAACTTGTGGAGATGATGTCCACCTTACTAATTCGATTTTGCCATTTCTAAAATTGCTTGCCCCGGTAATATATGGAATACCATCTTGATTATCGTTATATTCTGATGGAGATAAATCTCTCCCAGAAATTAATTTCCACAATTCTTTAAGTCGTATGAAACACCAATTTTCAGGAATTTCAAAAGGGATACTATCGTCTATATTTTTTATGGTGCTTCCTATCTTCTCATAATAAGAGAATTCGACACTTTTACCTCTATAATTTATTCAGCGGATACCCGCAAATAAATTTATGGAGGTGTCTTTATATGAAGACAGAAATAACTTTTGAAGATTACCTAAAAAAAGGTAATCTATCAGGTAACACCATCGAATCCTATCTGTGGACGGTGAATTACTTCACTACAAATTATGAGAAGGTTTCTAAGGAAAACTTGCTTGCCTACAAGGGCTATCTGATGGAACATTTTAAACCCAAAACTGTAAATCTTAGAATACAAGCAATTAACAAATATCTGGAATATTTAGAAAAGCCACAATTGCGACTCAAAGCAGTAAAGATTCAGCAGAAAAGTTTTTTGGAAAATGTAATCAGCAATGCCGATTATAAATTCCTGAAGAATCAACTTAAAAAAGATAATAATATGGAGTGGTATTTTGTTGTTTGGTACCTTGCTGCGACTGGTGCTCGTGTAAGTGAATTAATTCGTATTAAGATTGAGCATGTGCAACTTGGATATTTTGATTTGTATAGCAAGGGCGGTAAATTACGTAGATTATTCATTCCGAAAATATTACGTGAAGAAACGCTAAAGTGGTTGGGTGAAACCCAACGCACGTCAGGCTATCTATTTCTAAACAGGTATGGTAATCGTATAACGACTAGAGGTATTTCTCAACAGCTCAAGAATTATGCAGACAAATATGGATTGGACAGCAAAGTGGTCTATCCACACTCTTTCCGTCATAGATATGCCAAAAACTTTCTTGAAAAGTATAATGATATTGCATTACTGGCTGATCTTATGGGGCATGAAAGCATTGAAACTACTCGTATCTATTTACGACGTACCGCAAGTGAACAACAAGCACTTGTAGATAAAATAGTAACTTGGTAAGAAGTGCAGCCGCTTTTTGAAAGCGGCTGTTCACTATAGTAACATATTTGAGATATCGTCTATCTCAATAAATATTTTTGAAATATGCTGAGAAATTCGTCGTTGTTCCTCAAACGGAGGCAAAGGAAATACTGCTTTTCTCCCATCTGCAGTACCCAGTCGTGGCATTTTTACTCCATATGAGCAACGATTGGCATATTTCAAAAAAGTAGGTGACATTAGATAGTATAATGCATATTGTGGTTCAACAACATTTGAGAAATTCAACGGAAGAATTTCAGAGGTGCAAAATCCTTCCTCATCTGCAAGAACCACTTTATTTAGATAAGGACGCAACTTGCTATAAAGGACCTGTCCCTTTTTGAACAGATGCTTTGTACTAGACGAATCACGTTCATATTTCCTAATTTTATGTATAACTTTGCCGGAATCTTTTTCAATATCTTCGAGATCTAAAACCCACGCTTCCTCGTCAATATCTTTAGTATCTACATTAACACAGTTTCCATAATCACATATCTCACCTAAACAGCACAATTCCCAATTAATAGGAATATCATCCAAATTCCAATCATTAATATTTTCTATTAATGTTCCGGTTTGTTGATAATAAGAGTTATCCTCACCTTTGAAGATGACAGATTCTTTCTTATCGCGCTTGATTTTACCCGCTTTTATGAGTTCTTCTTTCTCTGATTGTATACGATCTAGAAGAACTGAAGCCGGTTCATCATTAGGGTCTTGTGGTACAAGTTTGCCACGGATGGCAAGGTCGAGTATTTTTGATTTTGTGATAGAAATCAATTTTGAAATATCTTCTTGTTCATTTTTAACTATCTCAATCATATTGAACATATTTTTACAAGAAGCTGCAATACGTTGTTGTTCTTCTATAGGCGGAACGGGAAGAAACAGTCCTTTTAAAATAGCAGCTTTTATACCTGCAACTGTACTTCCTGTTTTATTAGCATTTAACTGGTTTTGAAAAAAATCAGATAAAAGGAAATATAAAAAGTTCGTATTATTTAGTTTCTGATTTCCGTAATGCTGAAATGTTATAAGGCGTTGCCCCGCACTAAATTTATCTAAATCAGCAATAGCAGCATTCCCCAATGGAGCTTCTGTTGTAAATAGAATATCTCCATAACATGAAATTCCTCTTTGTTGTCTGTCTGCATATTCGTCTTCACTTATATAGTCATCAACCGTATAATCAATATACCCAGATTTTACATTTTTTGCTGTTATAAGTGGTACACCAGAGGAAATTTTTGTTGGCGTCGATCCTCGGTAATCTATGAAATTAAATATCTGATTTAAACGTGCCCAACTCCATCCTTCCGGCACTTCAAAAGGTATCTCATCTTCAATACATTTTACACTACCATCTTGAAACTTCTCATAATGTAAATTATCCTCACCAACAAAGATAATGGTATCATTCTTAATATCCTTAGGTTTTAACTTGCCATCCTTGACCATCTGTTGTTTTTCAGCCCTGATACGCTCCAGCAATACGGATGCCGGTTCATCGTTTGGATCCTGTGGAACTAATTTACCGCGAGTAGCAAGGTCAAGTATTTTTTGTCGTAATGCTTTTGTATCCATTATTCTTCCACCTCTCCTATAAGTGCTTCCAATTCCGCAACTGCCTTAGATATGTTGGATGATTTTTCCTTTATTTGTTCTAACAATTCTGCAAGAGTGTAATCATCTGTCCCCGAATCACTCTTCATCCATGTAATATCAAGACTTGTTTTATCCCTTGCTAAAATTTCATCATATGTGAATTTTCTCCATCTTCCATTCGGATTTTCTTCACTATATGTTTCTTTACGTGCTGACAAATCACCATCCGCATAGCAAGCAACAAAGTCATCAAAATCTTCTTTCTTCAAACGATTTGTCTTTCCAAATGATGGCATGTCATTTCTGAGGTCATATATCCAAACTTCTTTAGTATTAGCCTTATCCGTTTTACCTCTCGTAAAGAATAATACATTGGTCTTTACTCCCTGAGCATAGAAAATACCGGTAGGCAATCTAAGGATTGTATGCAGATTACATTTTTCCATAAGGTCTTTACGAATTTTTTCGCCATCTCCATCTGCAAATAAAACATTATCCGGCAATACAACTGCTGCTCTTGCTTTGCCATCTGTATTCAAGCTTCTGTAAATATGCTGCAGGAAATTGAGCTGCTTATTGCTGGTTGGGAATGTAAAGTCGTCTCTTGTAGCACGTTCTCCACCCTTCTTGGTTCCAAAAGGCGGATTCGTTAATACTACATCATATCCTTTCATTTCTTTTCCAGCATTAGACAAAGTATCTGCCAGCTTTATTTCACCTTCAATATCATGTAGCATTGCATTCATTAATGCAAGCCTATGTGTATCATGCACAAGCTCACAGCCGGTAAACGCCTCTTCTCTTTCGAATTTTGCAGTATCCGCATCTAATTGGAATAAATCATCTGTATTCTCTCTCACATACTGGCTTGCAGAAATCATAAATCCAAACGTTCCACAGGCTGGGTCATTACAGCGTTCTCCCGGCTGTGGTTTCATCAATCTTGTCATCACATCAATAAGGACTCTAGGTGTAAAATACTGACCTGCTCCGGATTTCTTTTCGTTCGCATTTTTCTCCAATAATCCCTCATAAAGATTGCCCAACCCCTCTTCACGAGCTGAAAACCAATCAAGTCCATCAATCGTCGTAATAATTTTCTCGAGGTTCTTCGGCTCCTCAATATTAGTTGCGGAACCCTGATAAATTTCTCTTACGCGTCCTGTACAGTTTTCTCCCAGATGATTCAGCAATTCTTTGTAAAATTTCTTTAATTCAACACCACTTTTTGATTTTAATACATCCCAACGATAACCTTCCGGTATCTGCTTCTCTGCACCGGTTTCCTTTGCCATTTTAAGAAACAGAATATATGTAAGCTCAGTTACATACTGATGATAGGTAATTCCATCATCTCTTAATACATTACAAAGATTCCAAAGTTTTGATACGATTTCTTGTGTTGTCATGCAGTTCTTCCTCCATCATCATATAGATACTCATTGAGTTCTAAAACGACACTTTCTAATTTGTCACTAAATATTTTATTTATCTTCGCAAATCCACCCTGCGATTTGAAACGACTGTCCTCATCAAATACTGTAATATTCAGTACTGATTCATTCAGCAAATAATCTTCCATTCTCTTAATCCAATTTTGTTCCTGCATAGTAAAAGAATGTGCTTTTCGCAATCGATCCACAGCCTTTCTAATTCTTGCCTCATGGCCGATAAGCACTGAACCTATAGCATATCTGCGAATCAAGCTTATAATATCTGCTGCCATTTCCTCATTTGTCAATTGTGATATTGCCGTATTTAATTGCTGTGTTGTATATCCCTCTCTATCCAACGTAAGCATCAGGGACTTCAAGCTATCCCTGGTAAGTTCACGCGGATTTGTACAGATAATTTTTAATGCTGCAATCTCATTGATATTATTTTGAATATAGCTTGAGAATGCATCTATGTAATCTTCCGGGCGGGCATCTTTATTTCCGTAGCCCCTTCTCTCTTCGATAAAAGTATCTTGTTCATCAGAAATAACAACAGGTCGTCCACCATTTGGCTTACTTTCCTGAAGCATACGGAATAAATCGTAATATGCCAATAATCTCTTTTTAGCATCTTCCGGACTGCGTTTTTGAATATCAACTACAAACTGTGTCGGGTCCATTCCTCCTGACATATCAATGAAATGCTCCATCGTTTTTGCATCAATATTTTTCTTTTTACGCTGTAGCTTTGCGATTACCTGATTGATTTGATTCTTTACGTGTGCTTCATCATCCATTTCCTCTAAGCCATCTAATAACTGTGTAAATGATGTGCTTGGATTTGCTACTACTGGTTTCATTGTATTGACATCCTCTAAAGCATCGTAAACACCAACAGGGTCATAAATATCAAAATGTGTCTTGTGAATCTCTTTGCACAAACGTGTAGCACGTCCCAACATCTGTTCAAACAAAATACGGGATTTAACACGGCGCATAAACACTAACGTTGAAATCGAAGGTACATCAATACCTGTTGTCAACAAATCAACCGTGACAACAATGGATGGATAATCTTCATTTTTGAAACGCTTTATTGCCTCTTGTATTTTCTTTTTATTTCCGTTGGCTACACTGCCAGTAATCTTCATAATTGCATCATTATCAACACCATATTCTGTGTAAATATCCTTAAGTATTGATACAATCATATCTGCATGGTCATCATTAACAGCATAAATCAATGTTTTCCCCTGTTCCCTCGGGGATTCCGGATCTATATTTTTTGCTATTTCTTCCAAAACCGTTCTATTAAAGGATTCTACTATAACCTGCTTATTAAATGAATCTACATCAAAATCCAGTTCATCCTCTATCAACTCACTATTTTCGATTTCTCCGGTGATTGGGTCATATATTGTAACCGCATCACCCTTTTTATAATGAATACCTTCTGTATTTAATTTAGTCTTTAACTCATGAGGTGCATCATGATCTACCAAATATCCCTCAATAACAGCCTCACGATAGGTATATTTAAAAACCGGTTCTCCAAAGATTTCTGTAGTCTGTAATGCCGGTGTTGCTGTAAGTGCAATTTTCACAGCATTAAAATATTCTATAACTGACCTATACTTACTCTGATATTCTCTTTGGTCTCTATAAAGAGCCTCATCTTCTCCCATTTCTTTGTCTAGGATGTATCCGCGGTGTGCCTCATCTATTATGAGCAAATCATAATCCGAAACAGCAGGCATGGTTTCACCGTCATTGTACATAATTCGCTTAACCATTCCCTGAACAGTCGAAATGTGAATACGAGTTTCCTTATCAATTGTTTTGTCTTCCAAACCTTTAATATTATAAATATCATCAAGTGTGAGGAGATCTTCCATTTTTACTTCTTCGAAAACATCCTGAGCCTGTTCTCCTAATGCTGTACGGTCTACCAAAAATAAGATGCGACGAAATCTCTCTGTCTTAAGGAATCGGTAAATCATACCTAATACAGTTCTTGTTTTACCTGTACCGGTAGCCATTGCTAATAATGCGGTTTGCTTTCCGCTAATAACAGCCTCTTCTGCCGCCCTAATCGCATTCAGCTGATAAGGTCTCAAATTCAGTCCGTCTTTATCTGTCAAAAGGTCATATGACATTTCCTTCAGATTCTTATTCTTACCTTCTATATCCGCAGCAAGCAATTCTTCCATTCCATCGGGACTCATCCAGCCCCGTAATGCCATCGGCGAATTATCCGGTTTCCTTAAATCCAAAAACCAGATACCGGATTTTGTCTTATACTGCTCAAGGTAAGGTCTTCCATTTGTTGCAAAGGTAAATGGAACTTTAAATTCTCCCCATGTATCTATAACGTATTTCTCATCTTCTTTTCGAATACATCTTGGATAGTCTTTTCCTTGATAATCAATAACAGAAGGGATATCCTTATGAATAGCTTTTGCTTCGATAATACCAACTAATTTCTCTCCTACAAAAAGTGCATAATCTGCATATCCTCTATTTCCCACTTTAGAATTCGTAGGATATTCAGCGATTGCGAGATTTCTACCTTTTGTAGGACGAGTTCCCTTGGAGTAGCGCAGATTTTCGGTATCTGCATCCCATCCTACCATTCGTAATTGTTCATCAATCAAGAAACGAGTTTCCGCTTCTGTTTTTGGTCTTTGATTGGCTGCTTTATAAGCTTGCTTCTTACGCTCTGTCTGTTCAATAATCGGAGCCGCTGCTGCCATTTGTTCTGCTAACTTTGTGAGTTCTGATTCCTTTTTCTCTTCAGCCTCTTTATCAACTGTACCTGATACTGTATTTTCTTCCGGCATGACAAAATCTTTATGAGAATAATTCCAATCTCCATAGGTCTGCATAAACCATTCACAGAGACTGTGTGCCATCGGCAAAAATGTTTTGTCATCTGCTATCGAAGCATAATTTTCATGTACTGCTTTATTTCTTACCTTTCTAAGACCATGCAAAATAGCAACTAAATCACTTGTAAGTAACCCTTCTCTACTTAATTTGTCTATACGTGCAACTGCTGTGTTATCATGTGGAAATGCAATTCTATCATATGTAAACATTAAATTTACAATAGTTTCTCCAATCATACCCAACTTCATTAAACATGAATTTGAATCAGAGTAACAATATTTCTCAGCCATTTCTCCAAAATTTGAAAGCACCGGAAAATCTTTCTTCAAAAAATCAAAATTCGAAACCATCGCTACCTCCTTCACACATCTTTAAACTTCTCATAATTTTGTATTATCGGAAGTTCAAGTAAACAAAAATTCCACTTCCCCATATAAAATCTTCCCACAAACCCTGTTCCATTATCAGGACTCTATCTCTACAATATCGTCCAGCTTACACCCCAGAGTTACACAAATCTTTGCCAATACTCCCACTCGGACATCTTCATTTTTGCCCAACTTTGCCATAGCATTTGTGCTTATCTTTGCCTCTTTTATAAGCTCCGTTTTCATCATTCCACGTTCATTTAATATGTTCCACAACTTATCGTAATTAACTGTCATCGTTATCCTCCAGGAATACCTAACACGAAATGTCTAACTATATCTCAGTATACCACCATTTCTATTCTTTCACAATTACAAATTGAACATTTCAATTTGCAATCTTCAATTTGAAGAAATATAAAAACACCGGTCAGACTTCTCCAACCGGTGCCATCTCACATCGTATTTAATTAAACTCCGCCATAGCTTCCACATATCCCTGCAATCCGCCCGGCTTCAATGCAAAGCTCACATAATTTGCAGGCTCTCCTCCGCCAGTGCCCTATTCTCATTATCCGGCACCTTTGAATTCTCACAAACGCCCTGTTTATCAGCATTT
>OJME01001699.1_pt1 | contig 16876 bp, 9 predicted proteins | sample 1597151 | NCBI WGS metagenome assembly OJME01 (sample SAMEA2452118, study PRJEB22498) | human gut metagenome | biome: human feces; feature: human gut; material: feces | place: Australia | collected 2012
CGGATATGGGAGACATATACGGACGCCCTAGTGGCAGGGGCAGCGAGTGCTGCAGTCTGCTAGCCACATTCCTTTGCTGGCAGATGTTCTGCTGCTAGTATATATTTTAATAACTCTACTAATGATAACAGCCTGTGACTCAATGAGACATGGGCTGTTATTTGATATTATGCTGTGGTGTACAGCCTGACAAAGTAGTTATATAGCTTCTAAAAGTTGAAAAAGGTACTGGGTTGTTATATAATTGTACTAAATATATAGGTTGCATCGACAGTGTTTTGTTTAGTTTAGGGGGCAAAAATGGAGAAGTTGAATATACTAATCCTGGATAGCAACAATAAGGACAGACAGGAGTTAAGGGAAATAATCGAGAGCACAGACTCTGATTTTATATACGAGATAATGGAGGTGGCAAATCCACAAAAAGCCGCACAATTGCTTGGTGAGCGCAGAATAGATATCATGCTTACGGAGATTTTTGACAGCATAGAGACCGGGACAGATATCATAGGCTATGCCAGAGAAAAAGGTGTCAATCCTCATATACATATAGTGATTGTAAGCAGACAGCGTGATTTTGAGAGCGCCCGAATGGCGATAGAGCATGGAGTGGAGCTGTATATCTTAAAGCCTGTTGCACCGACAGAGATTGCGTCGTGCATGGCACAGATGATTTGTGAGATACATGATAGCAGAAAAAATGAAGAACAAAAAAACAAGATGACATTTTTAATGTGTGGATTTTTGCTGTCGCAATATATTGCAACAGGAAACAGGCGGTATATGGACGAGCTTATGAGATTCACACAAATGAATGATTTAAACTCTGCCCAACATGTGAGTAATATCATGCTTTTGTGGGTAGACAGTGCATTTTGGAATGAAAATGCCGATAAAGTCATTGATAGAATAAATGAGAGCTTTGCTTCAAGGGCAGAGGCTGTCAGCCTGGGCGGCAACTATGTGCTCATCCTGCTTTGTGAGAATCATTACAGCAGGTTAAGCTATATGGCTGAGGGCATATACTATATGCTTACTGAGGTGTATGGTCAGCAATGCTATCTTGCTGTTGGCGCAGGCATGAATGATATCTATGAGATACACGACAGCTGTCAGAGGCTTGAAAAGCTTATGGAAAACAGATTTTTTGCTGACAACAATGGCATCTACTACGAGGATGATGATGAGTTTGTCGAACGTGATGAATCTGAGAGAGCGGAGTGTATAAACAAGCTGCTTATGTACATCAGAAAGAGGGATATCGAGCTTGTCAGAAGAGAGTATGGGCACTTGAAGCACATGATGTTTCAGAATAAATCGGACTCCGAGACATTTGTGAAGTTTGTTTTTGCAGAGATTGCGCTTGAGCTGGACAATGCAGCTCATGGAAGTGTCTATGGACCGGGGAAGAAACAGGTCGAGAGGCTTTTTGAGGCAGAATCTCTAAACGAGTTATATAATATCATAGAAGAAAATATCTGTAATTATGGTGAAAATATCGCTACAGATGACAAGCAGATCCGAAAGGATGTAGCACTGGTCAAAAGCTATATCAAGGCGCATCTGTCAGAGAAGATAAACCTGGAGAGCCTTGCAGATATGGTCTTTCTTTCACCGGGGTATTTGAGTCTTATTTTCAAACAGTCGACAGGGGATACAGTCAGTCATTACATTATCTCCAAGCGTATAGATGAGGCAAAGAGACTGCTTGAGACCACCAATATGAAGGTTAACCAGATTTGTGAGAAGGTAGGCATTGATAATGTATCGTATTTTGGACAGCGGTTTAAGATGTTTTGTGGAATGAGTCCAAGCGAGTATAGAAAGCGCAAAAAATACGGGGTGAGGTAGAAACAGATTAACATATGAAGAAAAGAAATGAAAATAGTGATACAAATCTAAAAAAAATTATATTTACGAAAAGTATCGAAAGTATATAATTATATATATATCGAAAAGAGTCTAAGAGAAGAATCGCATGGAGAGTTGATGATGAGGATGATGAGAAAAATGTTCAAAAAAATAGTCAGCATTGTGATGGCATTGCTTGTTATATTGGGAACAGCAGTTTATGGGGGAAATGTGTTTGCGGAGGAAGCGAATAGCAGTGCAAACGTGGAATTGTCTGATGGATACATATATCTTGATCCTACTGGAATGGTTGATTTAGAAGATAAAAATAGTGCCGATTGGACCAATAGGGATTCACATATCTATATGGGAATCGTTGAGAAACCTGGAACATTAATACCGGCTGATACTGGAGATGGTTTTAATGGCTACTGGAAATGGAAAGTAAATGACATAAATTTTACAAAAGGAAATAAAATTTATTTTACATATACCGATAATTGGGGAAACGAAAACCAAAATACCAATGCTTCGGCAGAAATCAATGGACACAACTATTACAGAACTGAAGAGTATAAGGTAGATGGTGATATCGCTGGAACAGTTTTTACAAAGAATGATACAGCATCGAATACGAATAAAATTAACAATCAATTTGTTTATGCTTTGAAACAGCTGACATCATATGCAGGAAAGACGATTTCCTTTGTTGACATGACAGGCACACAATCAGTTGTGAAAGTACAGTTCAGCACTGATGGTAAATATGATAACACAGATAATAATTATGTTACTAAAGATTTAGATGATAATAAGAGTGTGAGCATCCCACAGCACGGACTCAATCCGTTTCAGTACATGAGATTTGTAAGTGAAGATGGTACAACAGCACTAACTGACTCAATAGATATATCAAGAGCAATTAGCAAAGGTGGCATCCTGTACTACGGAATCAGACAGGATTCAAGTCAAATATACTCAGAGTGGAGTCAGGAAAAGAAGAGTGAAACAGCGCCTAGTGTAACAAAACTATATTTTAATAATTTTTCATTCAAGATAAGTGATGAAATAACAATACAGATTGGCGATGGAGAGCAGGCAAAAGTTAAGACTGATGAAACCGCAACCAACACTTTGAGCTATAGTATATCCGGAAATAATATAGATAAGGATACGATTATTTCCATAAAGAAAAATGGTGTTACATACAGATTCTATCCTAATGGAACTGATAATTTAATCACATACAGCGGATCAAATATATGTATAAAGGGAACATATCAGGCTGGCTTGCCAAATACAAATACAGTGTATTTTGATGCAACACTATCCAAATTATCATATGCTGGTGATGTGGCAGATAATTCTCTTCCGTTAAAAGACAAAAATATTCGATATCATGCATGGAATGGTGAAAATGATACAGATAACGGGGTTTTGGAGAAACTGGATACATATTCCGATGGAACACATACTTGGTCAGATGTTTATAAAGCAGTGCTTAAGAAACCATATAAATATATTTTGTTTTATAGTAGCAATGATGATAATATTCCAGGAGGTGGCGCAAATATAACATGTAATTTAACTATCCCTAAAGATATGACAAATCCATGTTTTTATGCTGATACTAGTGATGATAGCATATACGAGAACACCAAACGTTCAGGTTACTGGGATGAGATATACACCGTAAGAGATCCTGAAAAAGAAGCAAAACAACATAATAGTAAAGATGTTGTAGATATTGATAAAGGCACATTTACAAGAAATGCGAGCACTTTATATGTAAATTCAACATTTTATGACTATTATACAGATTATGAATTGAACGGAAAAAACCGAGATGATTATAAGGATTACCAAGATGCTTCACAAAGAACTTATGTTACCTTCCGTCAGTTTGATCAAGCACTCAGTGATTATTATTATAATAATAAAGTAGCAATACCGATTTATACCGGTCATTTTCAGCCAAATCATGACGGTTGGGGTTGTCCTTTTTCTGCAATTGCTCCTACTTTATCACTTTATGGATATAATAAAGATGATCAAAGGGGTTTTATGTCTACGAACAACTCAACATTTAATGCGAATGGAGCTGAAACATATTATGATGCAGCAGCGCAGGGATTGGTAGCAGATGCATTAAATGGAAACAATCTAATGACTTCAGATAACAAAGCATTAGAACCACATTTTAATGAAAAATTCCTTACAGGAGATAATAGCAAACACACAGCTCTTGCAAAAGTATACAAGAATGTATCATTTCCATTTACAAAACAAAAAGTAGATGATGATGGAAATAAGAACAAAGATGGTGTTGAATACTGGTATTTTGACAGTGCAGATACAACATTAGCAATGCGTACTGATACAAAATCGGGGAATTATTATCTGCAGAATGTAGGGCAACAAGACTGGGCAAAAAATGTAGATAGTACCAGTAAAGATAAAAAAACGCATGGTTTTTTCCCATTTAATGAAACATCAACTTCATGCAAGGCAAGTAAATATAACTATGGATTTGGTACGAAGTTAGAATTTAAATTCCGCCTGACAGACGATGGGACTGTAGTAGGAACAGATGGAGGTAAACATCCAATCAAATTCAACTTCTCCGGTGATGATGATGTCTGGGTATATGTAGATGGAAATCTTGCACTGGATGTCGGTGGAGCACATGGAAAAGTAACAGGTCATATTAACTTTGAAAACAAAAGAGCAACAGTTAGCTGGACGAAGAAAAGTCAGAATGAATCTTCAAAAGAAGATAGGAACACTCAGAGCAGTTTTAAAATTAAAGGTTCGAATTCGGATGAACATACATTAACTATGTTTTATATGGAACGTGGTATGTGGGAATCAAACATGAAAGTATCCTTCAACTTCCCGGATGAAAATGAATTCGCTGTGGAAAAGAAAGTTGATACAACAGGTGTGAACCCAGACTTATTCCCGACATCATTGTTTGAAGATGCTTCCGTATTCCCATTTACGATTCAAAATCAGGCAACACATTATGCACCGAAAGCAACAGAATCTTCCAATGCAAAACAGCCTATAACTTATAATGATAGTTTTTCACCAGAAAAGTTATCAAAAACATTTTCACAAAATACATTTGAAACTATAAAAAAGATGGATGGTCAGAAAAATGTGGTTCACTGGAAGGCAAAATTTGATGATGCGGAAGGAGAGCGTGTTAACCAAAGATTTGGAATCATACAACCGGCAAAAGGTGATACGTTTGATGCTTCTGAAACAAATGCATTTTTGCAATTCAAGATGTACTATGACTATCCGGACATTCCGGGACTTGCAAGTACCTATCTGGAACTGGAAGATGCTTCTGGAAATAAAATAAGTGGTTATCTTTCAGGAAAGACTTACGGAAACAGTAGTCTTGTACAGAAAAAATGGAATACGATTCAGGTTGATCTGAGTAAACTACAGGGAGATAATAAGACATTTGATTATTCCAAGATAAAAAAGATCAAATTTAATTATAATTTCGAGAGAGATATTTACTTGGATGATTTTATATTCATTCCTTCCGTTGTAGCAGCAACCAAAACTGGATTTGTAACACAACAAGAGAATATTCCGGATTATGGTTCTGCGACAAGTGGAACGTTGAAATATCCGAAAGGAGCACAGTATACATTATCTAAAAATGATGGCTCATCAAAACTGTACAGAATCGACAGTGACGGAAAGTTCGCTTTGGCAGATGGAGAGACAGCGACATTTAGTGATCAGTTTAGACGAGGAAGCTACATTGCTGTATCGGAAGATGTGAATTCATCGGTATTTGATACGACATGGACACTTTATGAAAATGGACAGGCTGTGTCAACAATGGGAACAGGAAATACGGTGGAAAATGAAGATCCTAATCCATCAGTCCAAAATGTTAAAGGTAATACCATTCAGGATGGCCGTAAAGAAAAATATAAGTCTGGTAAAAATAATAGTGTAGAAATATCTAACAGCGGATATATTACTACCGGATATGCGAAGGATCAAGATGATAATACAGAAAATGAAAATACAATTGTATTTAGATCATATGCAGATCCTGACAATCAGACGACAATGACAAAGCTGAAAGCAACATTTGTCAATAAGGTAAAAATCGGAAAAATAGAGATTCGGAAAGGAACTGCAGACGGTTCGGATACATTGAACGGTTACTATACATTCCGTGTAGAGTTCAGTAATGTTGCAGGTCTTTCACTGGAATCTAATAAGATTGTAAAGGAATATACAATCAAAGCTGGACAGTCAGTGACTATAGAAGGAATTCCGGCAGGAACAGACTATAGAATCAGCGAGCTTAACAGTGAAGATGGTTCCACACTGGAAAGTGTAATTGTGAAAAATAATAATTCATTTGATGCAGGATATGATCCGGTTACGAAAGTTGTTGCCGGTAAGGTGATTGCTTCCAGTGATATGAAAGGGAACGGAATAGCAAACCAAGATACACCAACAGATGCTACAATTATTACTTTCAATAATACGTTAAAACCTACAATCAATCTTAATCTTACGAAAGAGTGGAAAAATACAGAGGATATCACACTTCCAGATTCAATTAAGATCCGGCTTCAGAGAAGCAGCGATAATGGTCAAAACTGGGAAACAGTTAAATATGATGGAAAGAATAAAACAATAACACTTTTTCCAGATTATGACGGAAAGTGGAGTTATTCATTCCAATATCTGGATCAATATGTGAATTATAGAGTGGATCCAAGGGTTCCATATATCTATCGAGTTGTAGAGGTATCAGGAGCCGATGAAAAGGAGACAGAGATTGAAAATGGCGGATATCTGAATGATAAGTACAAAGTAACTTACAGTGAGAATGTAGATTGTTCAAAGATTACCACAGGGACTTCGGAAAGTAAAACAAAATCCTTTACAATAACAAATACTTACAGTCCTAAGACAAATATTAAGATCAAAAAACAGGATGCATCAACTAAGAAACCACTGAATGGTGTAGAGTTTAAACTGGAAAAGATGAAGGAAGATACATCGACAAACGAGCTTGAAGTTGATGAGAGTTTCAAACCCCAATCAGTAATAACAGGTGACAATGATTCTCCTTCAGGTTCAGGAATTGCAGAATTCAAGGATCTGGAAGATGGAACCTATCGTCTGACGGAGACAAAAACCGTAAAAGGCTACAATTTATTAAAGGATCCAATAACCATTAAAATAAATAGGAATCAAGAAAATGGAACAACAGTAGATGGAAAGTCATATGACTTCATCAATGCAAAGGATAAAAATACCATAGAGCTTAAAATAAGCAACCGTATGAAGTTCCTTCTACCAAAAACCGGTGGTTATGGAGCAATGTTATTCATATTATGCGGAATGGCGCTCGCAACGCTATGCTGCTTGATATTTTTCTTGATTAATCTTAGAAAGGAGGTACAATACTCCAGACATAAGAGAAAAAGAAGAAACGCGATTGGCAAGTAACACCTGCCGGTCGCACGTAACACGACAACAATGAAAAAGAAATAAGAGAGGAAAAAAGCATGAAAAAATTTAAAAAAATGTTGGCTGGTCTCCTAGGCGCAGCCATGGTGCTGACATCATTCGGCACACCGACTTGGGCAGAAGGTGCCGGAAGCACAGAACCACAAAAAACAACTGCGACAATTGATACTGCAAAAAAAGGTAGTATCACAATTCACAAGTATGAGTATAATGGAAATGGAGGAACTGAAGGAACTGGTGAAATTTCTGATGCAGACAAAGTACCATCTGGGACAAAGCCGTTAGCAGATGCTGGATTTACAATTTATAAGATTGCAGATGTTAATGATTTGACACGCTATTACAGTACCAATCCATCAGAATTACCAAATGTTAATGATTATGTTACTCAGGATAAAACAACAAAAAAATGGAGTATTAATGCAGCATATAAGGATACTAATGTCGGTGGAGAGAAAAAAACTGATGGTAAAGGTGAAGTGATTTTTGATAATCTTGAGTTAGGTTTCTATGTTGTAGTAGAGACAACTTCACCAGACAAAGTAACAGTGCCTGTTGAGCCTTTTATCGTGTCAATTCCAATGACAACAAAGGATGGTGGCAACTGGTTATATGATGTAAATGTATATCCAAAGAACTCTACAGCATATGGTTCAGTGAAATTAGTTAAAAAAGGCAATAATACAGACCCACTTAAGGGTGTAACCTTTGTATTACAGAAAAGCATTAATGGTGAATGGACAAATGTTACAACTAGTGAAGAGGATGGAACAAATTTAAACCTGACAACAGGTGAAAGTGGTGAAATAGCAGTTTCAGGTCTTTCACAGGGAAAGTATAGATTTATAGAGATTGCTATTGACAGTAAGCTTCCGGGATATATTTTAGATGGTGCTAAGACATATGAATTTTCAGTAAATAGTGATAAAACTATTACTTATAATGGAAGCACATTACCTAGTGTAACTATAGATGCAAACAACGAAAAGCCTGACATGAAAAAAGAGGTTCAGGATAGAACAACAGGAAACTGGGAGCATGAGTCTGATTACAATGTAGGAGACTATGTACCATACAAGATTACAATTGATGTTCCAAATAATATCACACAGTTAAAAGATTTTTCACTTACTGATAAACCAACTGGACTTGAGGATATAACAGATCCAGGTTTTAGTGTAAAATATAACGATGCAGAGATTACTAATACAGACAATAGTGTATATACTTTAACAAAAAATGCTGATACAAAGGGATTTACAATAAGCTTTGTGCCGACAGCGATGGGTGATTATGCAGGACAGCAGATTGTAATAACATATAATGCTAAGTTACTTGATACAGCTGTAAAGACTACAGAAGGTAATCCTAATACAGCAACATTAGAGTATTCAAATAAGATATTACCAGAGACTGATGATGGCTCAAATCCAAATAAACCAAGTGATACTGTTGGAAAAGATAAAATTGAAGATAGTACTGTTGTTTATACATTTAAGCTAAAAATTAACAAAAAAGCAAACAGTGCATATGGTTCACCATTAAGTGGAGTTATATTTGATTTATACAAGAAGGTTCCTAATGGTACACAGGGAGCGTTAAGTGATGAGGATGCTGCTAAATTTGGCTTCACAAGAGGTACATGGAAGAAAGTAGAGACATTAACAACAGGCAGTGATGGAACAATTGATACATCTGCTAAAACAGGTTATGCAAATGGAGATTATTATCTTGTAGAGACAAAGACTGCAGAAGGATACAACTTATTAAAATCACCGGTTACAGTTAAGCTAAATATTGCTTATACAACAACATGGACAAAGACTGATGACTGGACTGTAGACTCGGATGGAAATAAGACATTGGTAAAACATTCAGAGAGCAAATCAACATTTGCTGCAGGAGAGGGTGCTACAGGACAAGTAACTGTTGTGGAGGAGAATGATACAACTACAGACGGTACAATGACCGAAACCATCATCAACCGCAAAGGCTTCACCCTTCCAAAAACCGGTGACATCGGAACTGCAATGTTCCTTATCATTGGTATCGGTGGTATGCTCGCTGCAGTATACATCATGCTCAGAGGAAGAAAGAGAGCCTAACCAGTGGCAATAGCCATAGAGAGTTTAGATAAGATTTAACAGAATAAAGTGCTTTTACAAAAGCAAAGGGATGACTAACCTTCGTACATACAGACTTACCTGTCTGCGTGTGCGGAGGTTACCATTCTATTTTACATTTTTGAAACGATAAGCTAACATTTATTCAAACTTGCAATCAGACAGCTATGCAGCTTATGCTGTTGTGGATTTGAATAAGTGCTATCAGAAGCCTTAGGTATAGGAAAAAGCTATAGGAATAAAAGCTATGAAGAAATTGCGAATGATCTTTTGCGCCATCCTTTTTTTCACCGGAATGTCGATTGCGCTCTATCCATATATCAGTAACCGTATAAATGAAAAGAATGCTAGTTCTGCTATCACAAGCTACGACAGTGAGGTGAAGCAGCTGGACGAGGAAAAGGTGGATGCCTTAAAGGAGGCTGCGACCAAGTACAATAACCAGCTGAGTACTGTGGTGTCGGCTGAGAACACAGAGAGTGAGAGCAGTGCGGTAAGCTATGCAGACCTCGTGGATGTCGGGGAGTCACTTGGATATATCACTATTCCAAAGATTGATGTGAATCTGCCTATATATAGCGGCACGAGTGATGATGTACTCGCAAAGGGTGTTGGTCATATGGAGCAGTCCAGCTATCCGCTCGGCGGCGAGAGTACTCACTGTGTGCTGACAGGCCACAGAGGTCTTCCGAGTGCGGTGCTTTTTACGAATCTTGATAAGCTTGAGATGGGCGATGAGTTTTACCTGCATGTGCTCGATGAGATTCTTGCGTACAAGGTGGATCAGATTAAGGTAGTCGAGCCTAACGAGTCTGGAGACCTTGATATAGTGGAGGGAAAGGATTACTGTACACTTGTCACCTGTACACCGTATGCGATTAATTCGCACCGTCTTCTGGTGCGCGGTGAGCGTACTGAGTACACAGGTGAGAAGAAGAGTGAGACAAAGAATCAGATGCAGTCGGGCGCACTCACGAAGCGAATAGTGGATGTGTGGCCGTGGATGCTTGTGGCACTTGCTGTGGCAGGTACACTTGAGACTGTGATCTTTATTATAATTGTAAGGCGCAGAAGAAGAGAGAGGAACGAGTAATATATGAAGGGTTATGAGAAGGCCGCTCAGGCTATACAATCTGTGAAACAGGTGATTATTGGAAAAGATGACTGTGTGCTTGCCATCATGGAGGCTATTCTTGCAAACGGGCATATACTGATTGAGGATATTCCGGGCGTGGGCAAGACGAGCATGGCGCTTGCGTTTGCGAGGGTTTTGGATATGAAGCAGAGCCGTGTGCAGTTTACACCTGATGTACTGCCTACAGATATCACAGGCTTTTCCATCTACAGGAAGGAGCTTGGCAGGTTTGACTATGAGGAGGGCGCTGTCATGTGCAATCTGTTTCTGGCCGATGAGATAAACCGTACATCGCCAAAGACACAGTCCGCGCTTCTTGAGGTGATGGAGGAGCGCACGGTGACGGTGGATGGTGTGACTCATCCGGTGCCAAGACCGTTTCACGTTATCGCTACTGAGAACCCTATTGGCTCTGCAGGTACACAGATGCTGCCGGAGTCGCAGCTTGACCGTTTTATGATAAGCATCAGCATGGGATACCCAAACAGGGCGGATGAGCTTGATATTCTGATGAGCCGTGACCATGGCAATCCTATGGAGGATATCATGCCGTCCATTCACACCGATGAGCTCGTTGCGATACAAAAGGAAGTGGAGGGTGTATTTGTTCACAGGACAGTTTATGAGTATATTGTGAGCCTGGTGGAGGCCACGAGAAACAATGACAGGATAGAGCTTGGAGTCAGTCCGCGTGGTGCGCTTGCACTTGCCAGGATGAGCAAGGCGGCTGCTTATGTTGAGGGGCGCGAGTATGTGCTGCCGCGTGATGTGGCTTCTGTGTTTATCAATGTGGCGCGTCACAGGATTGTGCTGAGTGCGCAGGGCAGGATGTACAATGAGTCTGCGCAGGATATTCTTGCTGAGATTTTAGCGTCGGTGAAGCAGCCCAAACCGCAGACAGAAGGCAGATAGCCTGTCTGATTTTCGGAGGTATTGATGAAGAAAAAGGTTTCTTACATAGCTTTAATTATATGTACACTTGCAGTTGCACTGTTCTGGGACAATGATATAGCGCGCACACTGCTTTCATTTGAGCTTTTGCTTGTGCCGTGTCTGTTTATACTTTCCGTATATCTGGAGCGCAATCTGAGTGCGTCTTTAGTAGTGCCGTACAGATATGTGCCAAAGGGAGAGAAGTTTGAGGTGGATGTGCATGTCTCAAATGCTTCTGTGCTTCCGATGAGCACTGTACCTGTCACGCTTTTGTGTCACAGCAGGATTTCAAGCAGGGAGAGTGCCTATACGCGCGATGCCTTTGTTACGCCGGGCTCAGGCTCTTCGCTTTGCTTTTACCTGCGTACCGGTTACTGCGGCAAGCTGTATTTCAATATAGGAAAGGTCGCAGTGAAGGATTATCTGAGCCTCTTTACGCGCGAGTGCAGCGTTTCGGAGCATAGCTCGTCAGTATTTGTGCTGCCGAGGATTCATATGCTTGATATGGCGCGTGTGCTTGGGCTTTCGGAGTCGGTGGACGGTGAGCTTTTTTCAAAGCTGCGCCATGGTGAGGATTCGTCTGAGGTGTTTGATATCAGACAGTACAGGAGAGGGGATTTGCTCCACAGCTTTCACTGGAAGCTTTCCGCAAAGACTAATGATTTCATGGTTAAGGAGTACAGCCTGCCGATGAATGAGACTGCATTTATCTTTGCCGATATGTCATATAAAGGCACCGGCGATGAACGTGTCAGTGTGATGGATACTTTTCTTGAGATACTTGGCTCTGTGTCGTGGTCTATGGCAGCAGCCTCTATGAAGCATAATGTCATCTGGTGGGATGATAAGGAGAAGCGCATTATGAGCCGGTTTGTGGCGAGTGAGTCTGATACATACTCCATGCTCGAGCAGCTTTGTGAGTCGGGCATATATGAGGAGCCTGTGGATGTGGAGGCACTCTATGAGAACAGGGAGATTACGGCTGACAGCAATACGATGCGGCTTGGTATGGATGGCAGCTTTTATCACAACGGTGTGCGCGTGAAGCATATTGACTATGACAAGGTGGATGAGGAGCTTGCAGGATGGGAGATTTAGAGCTTGTAGGAGCCACACTGCTCACGAAGCCCGGGAATAAGGGAACGCACGCTATATGGCCTATGATGGTCATGTGCTTTTTTTCAGTGATGGCGCTTTTTAGGATTTTTCTGTATGCGTTTTCAGTGTCTGTAAATTACCCGGTGCTTGCGGCTGTCGGGGCAGCCCTTTGTGTGTGGTTTACATTTATATTTGAATACAGGGCTTTAGCCAGATATCGCTTTTTCGTCCTTCTTTGTAGCATCATGCTGTGGTGCTTTGGCATTTTGCTTGCGCAGGAGGCTTTTAAGAAGGGCTTACTATATACCTTTAATTGTATTGCCGGTCAGATGAACCGGACTTATCAAAGTGGCATAACTCTCATTTCAGATGCCGGAACAGGGGCGACCATTTTTTTTGGTTTTATGTTTTTTATGGGTGCCTGGTTGATGGCTGAGGCTGTTATTAAGAGGCAGGATGGAGCCATGTTTTTGTTTGTGGCTTTTCCTGTGGTGATATGCTCACTGCTTAGTGGTGGAAGGATTTCAAAGGGAGCTTATTTTGTGTTGCTTCTTTGTTTTTTATGTACATATGCAGGCTCGTCTGTGCGTGTGAGAAGAAAGCTCTGGGGCAAGGGCGATGAGGCTTTGTTTGATACGAATGTGAAGGAAGCCAGACGTGCTGCCAATATGCTTGCGGCTTTTTGTGCAGGCTTTGGTGCTGTTGTGGTGCTTTTAGCTTTTTTTGTGGTGCGGCCGGCTGTAAATGCTCCGCTTTCCGTGGTGTCTGATGTGACTGCTCCTGTGAAGAGCAGCGGCCTTCAGTTTCTGTACAGGTTTTTGCCGCAGGTGTCAGGCGGCAGGCTCAATCTATCGCTCGAGGGCGTGGGAGGCGGCGTGTCTGACGGTGAGCTTGGCGATGTGGACGGTACCGCTTATGATGAGGTGGAGTCGCTTAAGGTGACTGTCAGTGAGAAGCCTACGGAGATTCTTTATTTAAAGGGCTATGTGGGTGCAGACTATACGCCAAACAGGTGGAGAATGGGCGATGCAGACAGCCTGACAGATGCGGCGCTAAACTGGAAGACGGATGGTGATTCGCTCCTTTATATCCAGAATATGCCATTTCTTCGGATGATGTATGTGCAGAGCCGTATGGACGGTGCAGCTTTAGATGGTGCAGGCGATGGGGATGGCTCTGATGCCAAGGAAGGTGAGGAAGCTGTGTCTTCACGCACAATCTCAGTCGAGAGGCTCAATGCGAATACTGCATACACCTATGTGCCTTATCAGGCTTACCTGAATGATTACTATAATATTTTGGGTGGTGACTGCTCGGTGCAGGGGCAGACTGCACAGGATGACAGGTATGAGTACTTTGAGAACAGCACATACATGGATACGATGAAGAAGTGGATGGATGTGGATGCTTCTGCTTCCGATGGCGGTGACACAGCAGGTGCGCTTGGCTCGTACAATCACCGGAATATGCTTGATGAGCTGGAGGCTTCATACGAGTCGTATGTGAATACCCACTATACCGATGTGCCTGAGAGCCAAAAGCGCATCGAAAAGCTTTGCAAAAAGAAGAAAAAGGAGTGGGACAAGAAGCTTGAGGGAAATCTGAGCGATACGCAGAAGCAGGATCTTTCATATGAAAAGATTGATGATGTGAAGAATTTTGTTGTGAGGACTCTGTGGGAGAGGTGTGAGTTCTCCAAATCCGCTTCAAAGATTTCTGATGATGAGGATTACATAGAGCGCTTTATGTTTGAAAAAAAGAAGGGGGATTCCACTGCCTTTGCTTCGGCGGCTGTTGTGATGTTCCGCTCCTGCGGCATACCGGCGCGCTACGTGGTGGGCTATGCGGCTCCTGCCAATCTGTTTTCGGGACAGGCTGACGGCTCGTATATGGCTGTGCTTCAGGATGACAATGCGCACGCGTGGGTGGAGATTTACATGCCTGACTGTGGCTGGACTCCTGTGGAGACAACACCGGGCTTTGCCGGCACGATTGACAATCTCGATATGCCGGAGACTGACACAGAGGATACGGAGAGTATTGCGGACAAAAAGGACAAGGATGCTGACCGTGACGGAGAGGATACAGCGGGTACCGGGGCCGATATGAAGCGCATCAGGCAGCTTAAGCTTTTGCTTGGTACGGTGTGTGGCATATTACTTGTGATAATTGCGGTCATACTGCGCGTATGGTATGTGAAGAGACGCACGCTTGCGCTCGATAAGAGGCTTTCACCGGGCGATAGAGTCAGAATCATATTCATAAGCTTTTATAAGCTGCTTGAGAGAGATGGCAGGCTGGCTGCTAAGGCTGGCGCTTGTGTGGATATCGCTGGTATGGATACCACAAGTCCTGAGTTTGTTGATGCGGTGCTGGCTGCTTATCCTGAGCTTGTAAGGAGTGATTTTGAGCATTTCATGAGTCTTGTGCTTATGGCCAATTATGGACCTGATAAGCTTGAAGCCGGTGATTGTGAGCTTGCAGTCGTGATGTATAAGAGGCTTAAGAAGCTTGTGGCGCGAAAGGCTGTGGTCAGAGGGTATTTTTAATTATTGAATGATAAAATGCGGTCATATGACCGCATTTTTCTTGACATATGAGAACAAATAATATATCATACATATGGAGGTGGGGGAGTGAATAATATAGCTAACATATCGGATATAGCCATATTTCTTGAAAATGCAAAAGCACTTATTTCAGCAGGCAGATATGATTTTGTTCCAAGGAGAAAGAATATGCAGTCTCTTGCACAGCACGGTTTAACAATCACTGATGCAAAGGCAGAGCTTCTGGAACTTGTTGTGAGGGATTATTATAAGGGACCAAAGCAGGACTTTAATCCGGATAAGCCGGGGGACATATGGGAATTTAAAAAATATATTGCCGGAAGATTGTTTTACATAAAGCTAAAAATCACGCAGGAAAATGGAACAGACATTCTAAAGTGTCTCGGTTTTCATGAGGATGATTTCGCATAGGTTATAGGAGGTGGAGTCAATGAAAAGATATTGTGAAGAATGCAAAAAAGAAGTTGAGACTACAATAGTTACAAAAAAAGAATCTTATAATGTATGCGGAGAGATGATAGATGTAAACGCGCAGGTGCTTGTATGTGCTGAGTGCGGAGAGGAATTATTTTCTGAGGAATTAGATAATGCTACTCTTATTAATGCATACAATGAATATCGTAGGAGGCATAAGCTTCTTCTTCCGGAAGAAATTAAAGAAATAAGACAGCAGTATGGACTAAGCCAGAGGGGCTTTTCAAAATTATTGAACTGGGGAGATAAGACTATCTGCAGATACGAGAATGGTTCTTTACAGGACCGGGCTCATAATAGTCTTTTGATTTTTTTGAAAAATCCTGAGAATATGAGGTCATATCTTACAGAAAATGAGATAGACATTGATGAAAAGCAGAAGACAAAATTGCTTGATATTATAGAAAGACTTGAGCAGAATTTGGAATACAGAGAAAATAGAAAGTTTTTTGATGAATTTTTCTCCGAAACTCCATGTGAGGAAAATGGATTTAAAGGTTTTGATTATGAAAAATTGTGTGCAATGGTTTTATTTTTTGCAAATAAAAGCACAGAGCTGTTAAAGACAAAGCTGATGAAGCTGTTAAATTATTCAGACATGATTTTTTATAAGGAAAATGGTATTTCAATATCAGGCTTAAGGTATGCGCATTTACCATATGGCCCGGTTCCTGAAAATTTTGATATGCTTTTTGGAAGGATGGCAGCAGACCATTTGGCTCATATTGAGGTGGCTTATGATAATGGATATGAAAAGCATCAGGTGATTCCTGAGTGTGATATGCCAAAGGGTGTTTTATCCGATGAGGAAAAGAATGTGCTTGAACGCATTTATTTGAAATTTAAGGATTTTGGTTCAGTTGATATATCAAACTATTCACATAAAGAAAAGGGTTATATTGCTACTAAGCAGGGAGAAATAATCTCTTATTCATATGCGAAGGATATTTGTCTAAATTAGATAGCATGAAATGAAAATAGAAGCAGCTTCCGGATTAACCGGAAGCTGCTTCCTTTAAATAATACACAATATCTGATGTATAATACGAGCAAGGTCTATTCCAGCGAATCCGGAATACCATCATGATCCAAATCAGCCATGTCTGCTCCGTGTGCACCGATATCCACAGTGTTTAAGGTGCGTCTTTTAAGTCTTGCGGCCTCAGACT
>OJME01001770.1_pt1 | contig 16455 bp, 13 predicted proteins | sample 1597151 | NCBI WGS metagenome assembly OJME01 (sample SAMEA2452118, study PRJEB22498) | human gut metagenome | biome: human feces; feature: human gut; material: feces | place: Australia | collected 2012
GTAGACTATACCTTGAGCTATACTGTAAAGGCATTCACAGTCGAAGAGGGAAAAGAGGTTTTGAAGGTATCTCCGGACAAATTGAGTTTGAACGAACTGTTTACAATAGCCAATACATATCCGGTCGGCTCTGTTGACTATCATAGGATTTTTGATGTTGCCGTACGCCTGTTTCCCAATGATCCGGTTGCCCGAATCAATGCCGCCGCCATAGCTCTTGGGAAGGGAGACATTGCTTCTGCCGAAAAATATCTCTTGGGGTTGCATAAGGACGTGAGAGCCTTTAACAATTATGCCGTCCTTCTCATTTCCCAAGAAGATCTTGAGAAGGCTACAAAGTATCTTCTGCAGGCCCGTTCCGCCGGAGTTGAAGAGGCTGAATGGAATCTTCAGGAACTTGAAAAATATACTAACAGAGAGCGGTTGATCCGAAATGCTATGCTCAATAGAGGAGGTAATAACAACAAATAAATACAAGTTTTTAACGAGTTTATATGCTCGCAATAATATAGATCTTTTCGTATGTGATTGAGAAGTTGTTTATTTATTAATTTAATTATTTTAATTTATGAAAAAGAATTATTTAATGGCCATGGCACTTGCGTCCATGGTAGTGGGAGGAGTCTCTTGTACAAAAGAGGTGTTGGAAACTCCAGATTCAGCCGTAGTAAAGGGGCAAACGGGTAAAGTCGTGTTTCGTCTTGACACGGGAGGAAGCGCTTCGTTCACCAGGACTACGCTTTCTGAGGCAGAAACTAAAATTACCAGCTTGTCGGTGCATCTCTTCAAAGCAGACGGTACTTCTTTAACCGGCTATCAAAAGGACTATACAGGAACCGATATTAGTGGTGGTAAGTTAAATGTTACTATTCCTACAAGTCTGATGGGAGAAAAGGACGTAAAAGCGTATTTGGTAGCCAATGTTTCTGTGGGAGAATCTGGTGATACAGAAACAACACTGCAAGAGTTCGTTTCAACTATTCAAGCTGGTGATTTGCCGGGAGGGGGCATTCCGATGGCATCGCCTCCTGTAAACTTAAATCTGAGCAGCTCGGTGGCTGAAGCCTCGGTTTCGATGAAAAGAGCCATGTCTGCCATATTGGTTAAAGTAGCTGATGGTGCCGCATTTACGGCTGCAGAATTCACTTATAAGTTAAAAAATGTGCATACGGATAAGGGTTACTTATTTAAAGATATGGTTGTAGAAGAAGGTTCGGAAAGGGATCTATCTCTGACTCCTAAATCTGATGGCTTACTGGGTTATATTTATCAGTCTCCTGCTTTCACAATTGAAGTAGCACCCCAAAATGGTACCGCATTGGGTTCTGCTGGTACACGTGTCGTTCAGGTTAAAGCAAGTAGTGCAATGAAGCGCAATAAAAAATATGTATTGACCCTTTTGCCTAAAAAAGCAAAAGAGTCCGATCCTTCTTCGACAGGGTTTAGTATAAGATTTGAAGAGTGGGATTCTACAGATACATTTGATGTGGAGTGGGATACCCGCGTAGCCTTGAAAAAAAATTTATCTACCAACCTCTATGAAGCCAAAGATAACAATCTTCGCCTCTTGCCTGGAGGGGCTATAGGCTCAGCGGGTACAACCGATTATGGCACGCCAAAGAGCTGGTTGGAGACATTAGGTGGTGCTAAAATCACCAAAGTGACTATGCCCAGCCTTATGGAGAATGGAGCAGGAATACCTGCGCCCACTACTGAAGGAACATCTTTTCAGACTAACTGGGAATCACATACTCCTAATTTGAACGATATTACTGGCACGTTAATAGTTACTACTATTAATAATAAAGATAAGCAGGAGTCTGAATCGGAATTCGATGTGACGTTAGAGGGGCAATATATTACTTGGAAAAAGAGTGTGTCTACTAAAAAACAAAATCTAACTGCTCTTCAGTCAGATGACAAAGGTAGGGCAATGAATCTTGTTGAAATATATCGATACAATGAGCCAACTACAGAGCATAGTGTTGCTGATATCTTCACTCTCGCTGAGGGATGGAATATCCAGAATATTAGAGCAAAAAAACCAATAGAAGGAAGAGGACAGGATTTACAGTTGTTGATAAATCCGAATGACAATAGCAATATAGCTAATGCAACTATTAAAGTTGCATTAAATACCGATAAAAACACTGTAACCTTTAGATGCGGTTCTAAAGTGAGAGGCTATGCGGATATTATAGTAACAATAAAAAAAGGAGAAGTTACCAAAGAACGCTATTTACGAGTAACGAATCGTTGGGACTTTAAGTAATGAATCTCTATTGAGTTAGGATTAGTATTTCAATCAATACTAGAAGAAAGTATTTATCTTCTTTCTTTTAGTATTGAATTGATATAGCAATATATTCTGGATAGCAATACGCTATTGCTTTACGTAGAACCGGATGTTGGGCAAAATGGAATTTAGGCTTATAAATAATTGATTTAAATTAGTTTATATTGCCAGTATCTGTCATTCAGAACGAGGGGAAGAATCTACTCTTTTATGATACGCAGAGAAGAGGCTCTTCACTACGTTCCCTTAGATTAGCAGATGTAGAAATTTACATTAATTACAGACAAGATACGTATTTACTTAATACGAATCAGTAGTTGGTATCTTGATTCAAAATATGAAGTAACCCACCTAACTAAAATAATTATACTTTATGGAATACATTTTAAAAGCCCGGCTGGTGGATAACCCTGTCACCGTCGGCAACAAAGAAGACAAAATCTTGCTGCCCGGAAACCCTGAAAATGCTATCCTTACCGATATTTATCGACTGATGAAGACCGAAGATGCCGGACTGCACGAGGAAGCAATATGCCACGTCACCAACCTGTTTCAGCGCGTGTTTGCACGGCTGGTACTAAGCGGATACCAGATCAACACTGGGCTCTCCTATGCCACTCCACGGTTCAAGGATGCGATTAAGCAAGGCAAATGGAACCCAGAAAAAAGCTCTATCCATGTATCTTTGGGCCAGGGCAAACAGTTGCCCGGGACTATAGCAAAGATAGGTGTACATATTCTGGGCGAGCGTCAACAATCCCTCGCAACTCATCATCCTGCACCAGCCAATCTGATCAAGAGGATCTACGAGCTAAAGGTGACTACGTAGTACACAGGAGGAGGCAAAGTGCTCAAAACACCGCGCTTGTTGAGGAAGTTCGTCACCGTGAGCGATAAGGAAGGGGAAGATCCCAAGAGTCCCCCTTCGTATAATATACAGTTCTGTACCGACAGGTTGCACCGCAGAGAGAAAAGGCCAAAGAATGTCCTAAGGTGAGAGTTACCAAAGAATTGTTAGTACATGTCCCATACCCAAAATAAAATCAAGATGAAAAAATATTTTCTCATAAGTCAAGTCGTGTCCTTGTTATTTCTTTTCCCTGTTTTTGCCAATGCCCAAGAAAAGGTGTTGCTTAAAACGAACCTTCTGGGTTGGTCTATGGGCAATTTGAACATCGGCTTGGAGTTTCCCGTTTCCCCATATGTCAGCGCCGGGCTCGGAGGTAGTTATAATCCATGGCAATATATGTCGTCCCAGAGGTTACAGCATCTGATTCTCCGACCGGAAGCGAGATATTATCCGTGCCGGGTTTTTCGCAAATATTTCTTCGGCTTGCAGGGGCTATACGGGGTCTTTAATGCAGGAGGGCTGAATATTCCGTTTTTTTCGCTGAAAGAAAAGCGATATATCGGCACCTTGTGGGGTACTTCCGTTATCGGAGGATATCAGTTTCCTATCGGCAAACACTGGTCTTTTGAATCCCTTATCGGAATTGGGTATATTGATACTCGTGGCAAGCTGTATGAATTACCCCGTTGCGGGAATTTGATCGGCAGAAAAACAGCGTCCTATTTAGGGATTACAGACGTTGCGCTTTCTTTTATTTACGTATTTAATTGAATTAGCAATTTATGATACTCTCCAAACTACCACCCGCCCTAACCTGTGTATCGATACCATACGCATTATCTGGTCAGAGCAATAATAATATAACGAAGATGGAAGGCTTTATGAGAATCAGAATTTTCTTTTATCTGATCAGCTTGCTCCCGGTATTGCTGCTGACTTCCTGCACGCGGCTGTTCGAGGAGGATTGTCCCCCGGATAACCGGATAAATTTTATGTATCTCAACGAGAATGAGCGGGATGAGACCACTCTTTACATAAACAGCGTGACGGACTATATTTTTAACTCGGACTCTATCCTTTACCGTGTTGATCCTCCCGCCAAGGGATCCCATGTCCGCTCCCGGGGAATAAACCTTCCCGATGGAAAATGGATAATCGTAAGTTTGGCGAACCAATATAATAACACTGGTCTTTCCGCTTATATCACCGGTGAGACACACCTGAAGGATTTGCTCGTAAGGGTCACCAGCCCCGAATTAATGAGGTCCTCACCCCCCTTATATATTGGCAGCAATGATAAATTATACTTTTCCTCACTGAATTTAGAGATTAGGAGTGGTCTGCCCCAAGGGCAGGTTACGGGCTATTATACCCCGGCACATGCCCAGCTTACGGTATTTGTAACCTGGGAGGACGCGGCGGATATCCACCGGAACCCAGAAAAGTTGTCGGCCGTTCTTCAAGGGGTACCTACCGGTTTTAGGCTTCAATCCTCCATCCTCCAGGACCGGCAAGATGGTACCCCTTTTTCGGTCCCCCTTGCGTTGGATCAAAAAGGGAACCAGCATGTACGATTATATCCCTCAGGCCATTCGTATCGCTTCGATGCGGTGTGCATGCGGTTTGAAACGGGTAAAGCCCCCTATCTTCAGCTGATGGATGACTTCATGCCCTTGACTAAACCATTAGATTTAAATGAATACTTTAACGCGAATAATATCGATTTGTCCAATAGCCGCATCCAGAACTTCAGTTTCTCCATCCGGATAGATAAATCCAAAGTTATAATTTCCCCTATCCATATCCTTACATGGGACGTGGAGAATCTATAGGGATAAAACAGATTGGCGGCGATAGCCGCATAAATATATATTAAAACCGAACGAATTATTTTAGTATGTTAGCGATGAAGAATGTTTTGTATCTCTCTCTTTTTTTGATCCTCTTGTCTTCTTGTAAAAAAGAGATGTATGATAAGGAAAAGGAATTGTTAAACTTCAAACTGGTCAGCCGTTCCCCATCATCTGAGGGCACAATAAAGCGGGTAGATGTATTTCTGCTACGGGAGGGTAGGCTTTCAGAAAAATATACCAGTGTAGCAGCTAATAAAAGTGGCACTTATCCCGTTTTGGTAAAAGATCCTCAAAACACCCGTTTATTATTTCTGGTCAATAATGACATGGTTTTAGAACCTGCAGAAGGGGAGAGTGGGACATTGGAAAATCTCCTGTCCAAAACGACTCCGGCAGTCGATTATGCCGCAACCCAACCCATGTTATTTTACACGGGAGAAAAAGACCTGTCAGGCATTTCCGAACCAATGGTAAATGTCCCCATTATCCGATCTTTGGCCCGATTAAGCCTAAAAATGCAAAGTGAGACGACTATAAAAATAGATTCATGCATAATCTCCAATATTGCAGACCGGTCCTATATATTTCCCTCCTCTACAGTCTCTCCTGCAGGTTTGAATCTGATATCGGCCTCGTTGGAAGGTTCGCATTTCACAGTATCGCCCACGACTCCTCAAAGCGGTTTTCTCTACCTGTACGAGTCGGAGAACGCGAATTCGAAGGCGGTCTTCTTTGTTAAGATCAATGGTGTAAGAAATAAACTTGAGGTTTCACTCCCGGCCAGGATAGAACGCAACAAGGATTATTGCATAACAATAAACAGCCGAGGGGCAACTCTTTTCGGTTCCTTGGAAATTTTGCCATGGGAAAAAGGTACGGAGCTGAATGCAAACCCCGCACCCTTTGCTCCCTTGGCGGAGAATGTGGAATCGGCACTCCCGGCGTTCATTTATCTGAACGCTACGGGGGATACCATATTCGCTCCTGCGGGGAGTGCTTCATGCTTACTGGATATCAGGGCAAATGTCCAGGTCGAGTTACGTACGGAAAGTAATATCGGAATAGAACCGGTAAGCGAAGCAACCTCCAGATCTTCATATCTTGGGAATAAATTCAAACTCACCTTCGCAGATAAGAATATCAATGAGGCATCTACCTATTCGAAAATCTATATAAAGGACCAAAGTGCTTCCCAATACTATGACCAGTACCTGGTTGTTGCCCGGCCGGCACACCGTACTCATTTTGTGAACCTGAATTCAAAGGCTGCAATCCATGGGCGTAATGTAAATTTTGACGGCTATATTGACGGCTTGATTTCAGACATCACTTTTTCCTCTCCCCCTCTTAAAGTGATTAGCCAGACAGTTGATGCTGATTTTAACTGGTTACGACTTGACCGGAACACCGAAACAAGCTACCGGATACAGGGCGGTTTCAAACCTAATGACAGGAAAGCCCTGGGACAAGATCAGGAATCGAGCGTTAAGGTCGAATATCCGGACGGCCTGGTGGAAGAGTTTAAATTCACACGTAAACGCTACTCAATCCCTGTTGTCCTTATTGCCGGGAAATATTGGTCTAAGTTTAATATGCGGGGAAACTCTAAAAGATATGAAGACCAAATCGGTTTCGATAAGGATGTGGACGACTTATTTGAATATCTGAAAAGCTGTCCCGACAACATGTATGTATACTATGCAGGGGCGAATTATAAAGGACGCTCCCGGCAGGGTATGTATTTAAGAAAAAGAGCAGCCGATAATCAATTGTTTTATCCCGATTACACGAAATACGATGCCGGCTCGATAACGGATGCCTCCCCCTATCTTCATTGCCCTGAAGGTTATGAGCTTCCCCACAGAAATGATTTCGGAGCAGTCATGAATCGGACCGTATCTTTGACACTTCCGGAAAATGGCAACAAGCTCAGCTATACTTCATCTACCTCGGCGTCCTATGACATCGAAAGACACCAGCGGAATAATATCGTTATCGACGAGGTTATGGTAAACCAGATGTATCATGCCAGAGTCACCGAGAAATCCACAGGCAACAGCCTTGTCTGGACCGGAACAGGTCATCAGTGGGATAATAGAGGTGTGGATCTATCCTACTGGATTTATGCGCTTATTAATGCCGGCAGTAGCGACTATTATACATTTATAAACAATAGGAACCTGTCTAAGATGGAGTCGCAGAATTCAAATAAAACAAGACTGGTGCGTTGCATAAAGTCCCCCGTAACTTATATTATTTAAGAAATAACAGCTGTGAGATACCGTATGAAATTAAGAAAACAGTTCGTATTATTCATTTTTGCGTTCATCCTGGCAGACTGCCAGAAAGAGAATATTGCAGGCAACCCTCATTTCGAAAATTGTTCGTTCCGCCTTGTACTTCCTTACAATGCCCTCCCCCCGGAGAAAGGGGAAACCAGGGCATTAAAATTGGAGACTTATACCATCAGGTATTTTTTAGCTGATGAAGAAGGGAATGTAGTGGATAAAAAATTTACAGCCTATGATAAAGAAGAACAAAGGATAACTATTGAGCCTGTTGTGGCGGGCAGATACGAGTTATTTGTGCTGGCATATTCGCCACTTCTGGAACAGGAAGGCTTTGTCGTCGCATCGTCCCTTAATCATAAAAGCGAGCCTTGGGTACGTTTTACAAAAGAAAAGATCGGCCTGATAAAGAATCGGAGCATTCTTTTCGGAAGAAGCTCCTTTGAAATTCAGGGCCAGTCCCAATTCGACCGGGATATCTTGCTGAGCCATGTTTTCTCTTCGGTTTCATTTGATCTGCAGATACCCAGCGAGTATGTCGGGAGTAGCCTGGATACTATATCGGTATCATCGCAGGGATATTCCACTTTCAGTTCTCTTTCAGTCGATGGTTCCTTGTCGGGGAAAGTTCCTCTGGAGGTAACTGATTTTACAGCCTTCCCGGGAATTCCCGTATATACATTTCCGGCTGATGGCACAGAATCGGTTCCTTTTACCATCAGAACGGAAACGACTAATCATGAGGGGGTTAATTATGCGAATGTATTCAAAGGCATAGCATCGCTGGAAAGGTCTGCACATAGTACTATCAACGTCAGCTTATCAAAGCATCCCGACGCAAAAACGGGACTGCTGTTTGTCAGGTCGAATATGTACCGGTCAACCGTACGCCCCCAGATATTGCAGGACGATGAGAGTTCTTCCATATATTACGATGCATCGCAACGCTCTTTTCGCATCAATCAGCCCTTACAAATTAGCCTCACGGATGATAACCGACTCCATACACGCTTCTATTCTCCGGTCCCTTTATCCAATGTCAAGATTTGGGCAAAACACCCAGAGTTGCCAGAGGAGATTCTTATAGCATTCTTTGATACCATTCCTGCATTTTCCGATGCGAAATACATAATGAGGCCGGAAGGCGGTCAGGTCTTTAACACAAAAGGAGGCGACTATGTTCAACTCTCCGAAAACCAAGCTTTGCGGTTAAAGCAGTCCGCTTTGTCTATTGAGTCGGATGACCCTTTCTGGCGTAAGATCCGGTCAATCAAGAGCAAGTGGCTGATAAGATTCTCTTCTTACGGGGGGAACCCGAATTCAGCAAATGGAGGGCCCAGTGGTAACTGGATAGGAATCAGGCCTGTGCATATCCGGGAGAGCATTGCCATATGGCTTAATGTTGGTTATATGATGACCTTGCCCGATTTTGAGGAGAAGCTGATGAAATATCAGGGCCTCCTCTATGGAAACAGAGGCAAAGGTGATTGGATCGATGTAAAGTCCATCATTCCCAATATCAATAGCCTTCCCGGATTTAATGTCGGACTTACAGGGAAGGGAGTGTTGGGACTTGGCGGAGGCCAAACATGGGGAATGGCACAATATCCTTATATCAACCATTATCACAGCGCAGGTGCATGTAAGACCATTTTTCATGAGCTTGGCCACTGCATGGGATATTCTCACAGCAGTAATATGACATATGGTTTATGGGCAGAAGAATTGACAAATAATTTCTATACAAAAAATATTCAGCGACTCCCGGTAAACAGTGAAAAATTTTTAAACTCGAGGAATAACACCAATTTATACAGGTAACAACAGGAGGACGTTTCTTTAAATTGTTTTGAGATACTTTAGATTCGGCACTTCCGGCGGCTATCTTTTCTGCATTGACACTCCAATAGCCTATGTTTATCTCCATTTGAGTGTCAAACCGCGACACGATTCAGCCGATGGCAATACATGCAATAATCGGTGTATGACCGCTTTTCTTCGCTGCGCTTCAATTTATACAGGTTCAGCAGTTCGCCTCTCCCTGTATGCCGTAATGACGATATGTCCGAGCTGCGAATCAGTCTTGTTTCTTGCAATTCGCAATAAGAGCCTGCCACGCAGACGTCCGGATTTACCAATATGAGGGTAGCATAGAATCCGCAAAGATCACGCAAGGCGGATTCGCAGTTGCGACAATACGTTTCGTAAAATAGCGGCAATGCAGGATCCGGTTAAGACCGATGGAATGTTGTGAGGTAAACGGGATGATTTCTTTTACACAAGCAATAGGCGGGTGAGCAGGCGGTGGGCAATGTCACCCGGCTGGGCAGGATAAGCATCAATACCTACAGTTATGGCAGCGACAACAGCAGCCGAATCACTATAGAGCAGAAAATAATTTTTCAATTCCATCTTTATATCACACGCAGCTTCTTCCACTTCTCTTCATAATGCAATTTTTAATAGCTGATATTTGTTAGTTACAAGACCACCAACACGCAAATGAAATTTAATAGTTACTGCTGCTTTTCGAGCAATAATCTTCCTGGTGAATCCGTTTACTGTTTGTGAAGCATCAAATATTTTCTTTTTGAACCCCTTCCACTACAGCACTGACTTTGGTAGCCTCTGTTACAAGTCCACCAAGCTTTTATATGGAAACTGCTAATTATTACGTACTGCCCCTATTAAAAGCAGCAAGGAACTACATGCTATCCATATTCTTCAACTCCTGCTTCAACTTTATGATTTAGTTACGAAGCCTAACAACTTCCTCAAAACCTGCTCCAATGCGAAAGTAGAGTTTAGCCATTTTCTTCTAATTTTTAATTCTTTACTATTCAAATTTACAGTATATTCAAACCTTATTAGAATTTTCTTTCATCAAATTCATGACAATATAAGAAAGGTTTGACATTTTTTATTTTACATAATCAATTTATCATATATACAAGTTTTTATAAGCATTTTCACCTATGAGAAGCACACTATCAAACAATTATCCTAAAATAATTGTGAAGGTAGCTTTTGATAACTAATTTTGCTATTTCAAAAATTACAAAAACGCAACATTAGAAGAATTGTCGTGAAATAATTGGAAATTATTGAATTCTAATATATTTTTGCTGCAAATTATTAAAAACAATTATCATGGAAGCAACATTAAATATTGTAACATATTTCATTATTACATTTGGTATACTTCAATATATTCTGCTCTTTAAATTGTGGGGAACGACAAACGATGTATCAGAAATAAAAAGAACATTTGGATTTTAAGGCGACATGCAGTAATAAGCAAAGCAATTTTAAATCTACACTGCTAATGACTTCAATGACACGCATAATGATATTGTTGTAGGAAGTACCGTAATCCGTCAGTCAGATGGAAGAAAATGACTATTGACTCTATCGAAAATGCTTCTGCAAAGGTTCTACAGTGGAAAGCTATAAATATTACAGTAGAAACGAAATAAGCCATATTAATAAATAAATGTCTGCTTAGCAAATTTAGGATTAAACAAAAAAATTACTTGAAAGTTCTATTATATTCAATGAATTAAAAAGCAATCTAAACTTTTAATATACAATGAAAAAGTATTTATTCGCATTAGCATTATTATTACCCATCCTCCTTGGTGGGTGTTCCAGTGACAATCAATCAGATAACAACAACTCTCCGCTAATCGGATCTTGGATATCCATAGATGATGATATCGAGGTTTTCTATATTGACCTCAAAAAAGACGGGACAGGGAAATGGACCGGAACCTACGCCGGGGAAGTAGAAAATGTACTAAGGCTCACTTGGAGTGCAACCGAAACCACTTACCATGTCAAATATGAAAACGGCAATTCTGAAACAAAACAGTATAGAATAGAAGGAAACCGCCTCTATCTAGGAGATGTGATATATGCCAGGAAGTAGAACCATATACCTCTTGACTTTATCTATATAAAAACGTATTATTAACATTTCAATTCTACTGTCAATTAGACAATTGTATAGTGGATTGTGTTTTGAAACATTCAGATACATATATATAGTAATCTAATAATCAGCAAGTTTACCGAGTCATTACACCAGACTTCGTAACGCGTAGGTCGCCAGTTCAAGTCTGGATAGCGGCTCTTTTATTATCCCAAAGGTGTAACTTGTATATAAATACCTGTTACACCTTAATTTTATCCATACAATAGCTGCTAACAATAATCATTGGAATACAATAATGCCTACGTACCCACATATTACTCGAAATTTCAAGCTTTAAATTTTCAATATCATGAAAAACAAGCGAAAAAAGTCGTCTAAAAAATATCATAGAAATTCGTTTAAGAGTATTTTCGGAATAGCCCTATTTGCAATCTTACCTTTAATTTATGGAATCTATCTTTGCATACCGGAGATTCAGACTACCCTCTTTCAGACAATAAAGGAATCAAAAGAGAAAGCTGTACCTAACTGTTTATGTTATGAGAATCTGGAGATTCCAATTTTTCAATACTCGCTAAACGGACAGCTGGTTCGTCACAAGGGATACACTGTATCTTATAATACAATCCAAAAGATTCCAAACTGGGTAGCTTATGAACTCACCCGACAAGAAACAAAGGGAAATGCCCAAAGAAACAATCAATTCCTCGCCGATCCTTCTATCAAAGGCAATATGGCAACTAATTCTGATTATTCACATTCCGGATTCGACAAGGGACATATGGCCCCCGCTGCCGACATGAAGTGGAGTAACGAAGCTATGAAAGAGTCTTTCTATTTCAGCAATATATGCCCGCAACACCCCGAATTAAACCGGCGAAAATGGAAAGACTTGGAAGATAAAGTACGTGAGTGGGCAGTAGCCGACAGTTCCATCTTCATTGTCTGCGGTCCGATAATGAATAAAGAATTCCATACAATCGGCAAGAACCAGGTGGCCGTACCAACAAGATTTTTCAAGGTCATCCTTTCTCTTTACGGTTCTCCCCCCAAAGCTATTGGATTTGTTTTCAACAACGAACCTGCAACAAAACCACTACGAAATTATGCAGTCTCAGTTGACAGCGTTGAACAGCTCACCGGCTTAGATTTCTTTTCTCCTCTTCCCGATTCTTTAGAAAATAAACTAGAGAGCCAAACAAATATCGCTTTGTGGAAAATATGAACGGGAACAAAAGCGTATATCAAAAACTAAAAATGAAAAAGTAAATACCCCTAAAAAGTAAATAATAACTAAACAGACAGAAAACATTTATTATCCAAGAACAAACATCTTTGAAATCTTCTTAACTTTGGCACAACTTTATAAATAGTGAATATTCTATATGAATAAGAAAAGAAAAAATATATTTTTCAGCATACTGGCTATTATTCTCTTCATTGGCATTGCTGGTTCCGGAATAGTTTATTACTATTTGTTCTATCCTCAATTTCATCCAAGTAAAACCACTTATATTTATATAGATCGTGATGACACTACAGATTCTATTTTCAACAAAATAAAAAAGCAAGGAAATCCTCATAACTTTGATGGTTTTAAATGGATGGCCCATTTCCGTGAATTTAGTAAAAACATCCACACCGGACGTTACGCTATCAAACCGGGTGATAATGCATACCACCTATATAGTAGGTTATCAAGAGGATACCAAACACCTGTCAATTTGACCATCGGAAGTGTACGAACTCTGGACAGATTAGCCCGCAGCATAGGAAAACAGTTAATGATTGACTCCACTGAAATTGCTACAGCGTTATACGATCCCGCTTTCCAAGAGAAAATGGGATATACGAAAGCTACCATGCCTTGCCTTTTTATCCCTGAAACCTACCAAGTATATTGGGACATCAGCATAGAAGACTTTTTCGCCCGGATGAAAAAAGAACATAATAAATTCTGGAACGAGGACCGATGTTTAAAAGCTAAAACAATCGGAATGACACCTGAAGAAGTTTGTACATTAGCCTCCATTGTAGAAGAAGAAACTAACAACAACGATGAAAAGCCGATGGTTGCGGGATTATATATAAACCGTTTACATACAGGTATGCCTCTGCAAGCTGATCCAACAATCAAATTCGCCTTACAAGATTTTAGTCTGCGCAGAATTACCAACCAGCATTTAAGCATACAGTCTCCATATAACACTTACCTGAATACGGGTCTTCCTCCGGGCCCTATCCGGATACCTTCTCCCAAAGGGCTTGATAGTGTATTGAATTATGTAAAACATAACTATATTTATATGTGTGCCAAAGAAGATTTTTCGGGTACTCATAATTTTGCTTCCAACTATGCAGACCACATGGTCAATGCAAGAAAATACTGGAAAGCACTGAATGAAAGAAAGATTTTTAAGTAATCCCGTGATAAAATGATCTTAAAAACGTATCTTTGCCCGATATTATAACAAAATACGTGATTAACACCAAAAGAAAATAAGATATGAGCAAACAACTCTTACTTGGCGACGAAGCCATTGCACAAGCAGCACTGGATGCCGGACTTTCAGGCGTTTACGCTTATCCCGGTACTCCATCCACTGAAATTACCGAATACATCCAGATGGCTCCTATCACGAGCGAACGTAACATACACAACCGCTGGTGTGCCAATGAAAAAACGGCTATGGAAGCCGCCTTGGGTATGTCTTTTGTCGGCAAGCGTGCATTAGTCTGCATGAAACATGTGGGAATGAACGTAGCTGCTGACTGTTTTATCAATTCAGCCATCACAGGCGTAAAAGGGGGACTGATTGTAGTTGCGGCAGACGATCCCAGTATGCACTCTTCACAGAACGAACAAGATAGCCGTTTCTATGGCGACTTCTCATTAATACCCATGTACGAACCGAGCAACCAACAAGAAGCTTATGACATGGTATACAATGGTTTCGAATTTTCCGAGAAAACCGGTGAACCGATACTAATGCGCATGGTAACACGTTTGGCTCACTCTCGTTCAGGTGTAGAAAATAAAGCACAAAAAGCACAAAACGAAATCTCATTCAGTGAAGATCCACGCCAGTTTATCCTGCTACCGGGCAACGCACGCAAGCGTTATAAAGCATTACTTACACGTCAGGATGAATTTATCAAAGCATCCGAAGAATCACCTTATAATAGATACGTAGATGGCCCCAATAAAAAAATGGGCATCGTAGCCTGTGGAATCGGCTATAATTACTTGATGGAAAATTATCCTGACGGTTGCGAATATCCCGTTTTGAAAATTGGGCAGTATCCACTTCCCAAAAAGCAATTGATGCAATTAATCAATGAATGTTACGAAATCCTCGTATTAGAGGATGGACAACCATTCGTTGAGAAGCAACTGAAGGGATATCTGGGCATAGGATTAAAAGTAAAAGGTCGTCTCGACGGTACATTGTCACAAGATGGAGAATTAAATCCGGACACCGTGGCACGCGCTGTCGGCAAAGAGAATCGTTCCGAATTCAGTGTTCCGAATCTTGTAGAGATGCCCTCCGGCTTTGTGCGAAGGCTGCGGGCATAGAGATATGTATATAACATTAACTCAAGTATTGAAAGAAGAATATCCCACTCACAAAGTATTCAGCGACATTGGTTGTTATACGCTGGGAGCAAATGCACCATTTAACGCAATCAATTCTTGTGTAGACATGGGAGCATCTATCACTATGGCTAAAGGTGCATCCGATGGCGGACTCCATCCGGCTGTCGCTGTAATCGGAGACTCTACTTTTACTCACTCCGGAATGACCGGACTTTTGGACTGTGTCAACGAGAATGCCAATGTTACCATTGTCATATCCGATAATGAAACAACAGCAATGACCGGTGGACAAGATTCTGCCGGCACAGGCCGACTTGAAGCTATTTGCGCCGGATTAGGCGTAGATCCGGCTCACATCCGTATAGTTGTTCCTTTAAAGAAAAACTATGAAGAGATGAAACAGATCATCCGTGAAGAAATAGATTATAGAGGAGTATCCGTTATCATCCCACGCAGAGAGTGTATACAAACATTAGCACGTAAAAAAAGAAGTAAGTAAGCCATGAAAAAAGATATCATATTATCAGGTGTGGGTGGACAAGGTATCCTGTCCATCGCTACAGTAATCGGAAAGGCCGCCCTCAAAGACGGTCTGTACATGAAACAGGCAGAAGTGCACGGCATGAGCCAGCGTGGCGGAGATGTACAGTCGAATCTCCGAATCAGTGACCAGCCCATTGCATCAGATCTGATCCCCTCAGGTAAATGTGATTTGATCATCTCCCTTGAGCCCATGGAAGGGCTTAGATACCTCCCCTACCTCAGCCATGAAGGTTGGTTGGTAACAAACGAAACTCCATTTGTTAATATCCCCAATTATCCCGCCGAGGCAGATGTTATGGCAGAAATCAATAAACTGCCGCATAAGGTTGTTCTGAATGTAGATAAAGTAGCCAAAGAAATAGGCTCTACACGAGTTGCCAATATTGTTTTATTAGGTGCCACTATCCCATTCTTAGGCATCGATTACGAAAAGATACAGGATAGTATTCGTGAAATATTCCAGAAAAAAGGTGATACAATAGTCGAACTCAATTTAAAAGCCTTGGCTGCCGGAAAAGAGATCGCAGAAAAAACGATGAAATGACCAGGAACAATTGAATATAGAAAAGGTGATAATGTGATCGGGACAACCGTTGCATTATCACCTTGATACATTATCACCCCCTACTTAAATAATTTATAAGCCATGAATACAAAATATTGGGAAGAAGAGATAGAGACCATGAGTCGTAAAAAACTGCAGGAACTACAACTCGAGCGACTCAAGAAAACAATTAATATAGCAGCCAATGCCCCTTATTACAAGAAAGTATTTCGAGAGCATGGCATCACTTCGGAAAGTATCCAATCACTGAACGACATCCGTAAACTGCCCTTTACCACAAAAGCAGATATGCGAGCCAATTACCCTTTCGGACTTGTCGCCGGAAATATGAAAGAAGACGGAGTACGTATTCACTCTTCAAGCGGAACAACAGGAACACCAACGGTTATTGTCCATTCACAGCATGACTTAGATTCATGGGCCAATCTGGTTGCACGATGCTTATATTGTGTAGGCATACGTAATACAGATGTTTTTCAAAACAGTTCCGGTTACGGTATGTTCACAGGAGGACTCGGATTCCAATAT
>OJME01001775.1_pt1 | contig 16421 bp, 13 predicted proteins | sample 1597151 | NCBI WGS metagenome assembly OJME01 (sample SAMEA2452118, study PRJEB22498) | human gut metagenome | biome: human feces; feature: human gut; material: feces | place: Australia | collected 2012
CGGGCGAGAGCCTGTGCTTTGCCTCGGACTTCACGGTGTCCGGCAGCGCAAGCAGCACCCAGACCTACTGGTCGGTCAAGGATGCCGAGGGCACCAAGCTGCAGCAGACGGTCCAGCAGATGGAGACCACGGTAGAAACTGCTGCTGAGACCACCGTAAGCTGGTTTGCAAAGCTGTTCGACTGATAAAAAGAAATAATTCAGGGCTGCTGCACATTGCTTTGTGCAGCAGCCCTGTTTGTATCACAATAACAGCCGCTTTTCGTTACGACCCCTTTCCGTGAAAAAGTGGTTCCGCCCGCAGGCGGTTCTGAACCACAAAATTTAAAATGATTTTTCCGCGGCTATTACCCCCGCAGTTCTGTGCCGGGGTAATAGTGCGCCAGAATGGCGCGGTAGTCTGCGCCCTGCTCTGCCAGTGCCTTTGCACCCCACTGGCTCATGCCTACGCCGTGGCCGTAGCCCCTTGTGGTAAAGGAGAAGGTGCCGCTCTGGCAGACCACCGTAAAGCAGGCGCTGCGCAGCCCCAGCGCTTTGGAAGTACGGCGGATGGAAGGCCCGTTAAAGGTTGCTGCTTCCAGCATTACGTTAACGGTTTCGCCGGTAACTTCTGTTTCCAAACCGCCCATAACGCCGCCAAGGCCAACAGCATGGTCAGGGTCGGCAATGGTAATCATGTCCGGGGTTAAAATGCGTTCCTGCCCGTCCAATGTTACCAGTTTTTCACCGTCTGCGGCGCGGCGCACAATAAGTTTATGCCCGCCTACCTTGTCATAATCATAAGCATGCATCGGCTGGCCAAGTTCCAGCATTACATAGTTGGTTACGTCAACAACGTTGCTTATCGGGCGCATACCGCAGGCACGCAGGTGTTTCTGCATCCATTCCGGGCTGGGCCCGATTTTAATGTTTTTCAAAACGCGCACGGCAAAACGGCTGCACAAATCTTTGGCATCAACTTCAATGGCAGCCATATCGGCAGCATTGCCGCCAGCTGCTTCCTTAACGCTCATATCCGGCATGCGCAGTTCTTTGCCAAGCACGGCAGCAGCTTCGCGCGCCAGGCCGATAATATTGGTGCAGTCGCCGCGGTTGGCGGTAAGGTCAATATCAAGCACTACATCGTCAAGGCCGAGCACTTTTTTAATATCCACGCCAATCGGAGTATCCGGCGGCAGAATGAAAATGCCTTCGCGCTGTTCCGGCAGCAAAAGTTTGGCGTCAATGCCAAGTTCAGCCGCGCTGCACAGCATGCCAAAGGAATCAAGGCCGCGCATTTTTGCTTTTTTAAGCGTCATGCCGTTCGGCAGATGAGAGCCGATAACTGCTACCGGCACCATATCATATTGGTGAACGTTCTGCGCACCGGTTAAAATTTGCAGAATTTCCGGCCCGCCGACATCCATTTTGCAAATCCACAAATGGTCAGAGTTAGGATGGCGCTCGATATGCGTTACCTTGCCGGTAACAACGCCTTCCAGCCCTTCACCGAGATGGTTTACGCTTTCAACCTCCAGCCCTACGCGGGTAAGTTTTTCAGCCAGCTCCTCAGGAGTGACATCAATATCTACATATTGTTTAAGCCAATCAACAGATGCTAACATGGTACCCCTCCTTATTTAAACTGGCGGATGAACCGCAAATCATTTTCAAAGAACAAACGCAAATCGTCAATGCCGTATTTAAGCATGGCAATACGTTCTACGCCCATGCCAAAAGCATAGCCGCTGGTTTTTTCGGGGTCGTAGCCGCTCATGCGCAGTACGTTGGGGTGTACCATGCCGCTGCCCAGAATTTCCAGCCAGCCGCTGTTTTTGCATACACGGCAGCCTTTGCCGCCGCAGATAACGCAGGAAATATCAACTTCCGCACTCGGTTCGGTAAACGGGAAATAACTTGGGCGCAGGCGGATGCTTACACTGCTGCCGAACATTTCCTTGCAGAAGGTTTCCAGCGTTCCTTTTAAATCGGCAAGGCTGATATCCCTGCCCAGCACCAAACCTTCCACCTGATGGAACATAGGCGAATGGGTTGCGTCGTAGTCGTTGCGGTATACGGTACCCGGCGAAATCATGCGGATTGGGGAATCCGGCACGCTTGCCTGCATTTTGCGCGCCTGCATAGGCGATGTCTGCGTACGCAGCAAAATGTCTTCGGTAATATAAAAAGTATCCTGCATATCCCTTGCCGGATGGTCTTTCGGCAGGTTCAACGCTTCAAAGTTATAGTAATCGCTTTCAATCTGCGGCCCTTCCAGAACTTCAAAGCCCATGCGCATAAAAATCTTTTTAATTTCACGCATAGTCAGCGTAATGGGGTGCAAATGCCCGCACTGCGGTTTGCGGCCGGGCAGCGTAATGTCAACCTTCTCGCTGGCAAGGCGCTGTTTTAATGCTTCAGCTTCCAAAACTTCCGCTTTGGCGGCAATAGCTTCTTCCAAAACCTTTTTTACTTCGTTTACAATCTGGCCGATTTTCGGTCTTTCTTCTGCCGGCAGGCTGCCCATGCCGCGCAGGATGTCAGTCATATGGCCTTTTTTGCCAAGATACTTAACGCGCAAATCTTTCAGCGCGTCCACGCTTGCAGCTGTTTCCAGCTCTTTAAGCGCCTGCTCTTTAAGTGCTTGCAGTTCTTCTCTCATACTTAACCTCCCAAAATTCAGCATTCAGGGGCAGGCGGTAAAAATAAAAAAGCCTCCGCCCCTTCAAAGGGGCGAAAGCTGCATAACTTCCGCGGTACCACCCTGTTTTGTACCTCATAACGCCTTAACGCGGCAAACGCCGTTCCTACTTATTTTCAAAACGGATGCTCCAAAGTGAACTTCGGCACAACCTGTATCACGGGGCTTTCAGCCATGGCCCTGCTCTCTGCGTCGCAGTTTATGCCTACTCTCTTTTTCATAGCACAAATTTTATAAATTGACGTGTATTATTATAACACAGCCTTTATTTTGTTGCAAGACGGCGGCGCATGGCTTCAAACATAACTATGCCCCCTGCCACTGCCGCATTAAGCGATTCTGCCCTGCCCTGCATTGGTATAAACACCCTTTTGGCAGCGGCAGCCTTTAAGCTTTCCGAAGCACCGTAAGCCTCGCTGCCCACAACTATGGCCGTGCGCGCGCCAAGCTCCGTCTCATACAGGTTTTGTGCGCCGTCAAGGCAGGTAACCATAATTTCGTAATTGTTTTTATGCGCCCAGCCGGTAAACTCAGCTTCCGGCATATCGCACAAAACAGGCATGCGCAAAAGCGAGCCCATGGTGGAACGCACTGTTTTTGGCGCATAAGCATCGGCACAGCCCGCCAGCAAAACAACAGCTGCAATACCTGCCGCTTCCGCCGTGCGGATTAACGTGCCGACATTGCCGGGGTCAGCCACACGGTCAAGCACAAGCACAGTACCGTCTGCCACTATAAAGCCCTGCGGCTTGCTGCATACTGCCAAAACGCCCTGCGGTGCTTCCGTGTCGCTCATTTTTTTCATAACCTGTTCCGTTACGCTGTAAAGGTCAATGTTTTTTGCGGCAGCATCAGCCAAAAGCTGCGCCAGCCTGGTATTTGCAGCATCCGGCACGGCAAAAACTTTCTGCACAGCAGCATAACGCACCGCTTCTTCCACGGCGCGCAGCCCTTCAACAACAAAACTGCCGCTGCGTTCGCGGTACTTTTTCTGTTTTAAATTGCACACATCCTTAACAACGGCGTTGCCAAGGCTTGTAATCTCTTTCATTAAACAATTTCCTCTAAGGCTTTAATGTTCTGATGCTCGCCAATAACAATCATCTCGTCGCCTTCTTCCAAAACCTGAGTCGGTTTCGGGTTAATATAAGTTACGCCTTCGTGCTTGATGGCAACGACGTTAACATTGTAACGTTTGCGCAAATCGGATTCGATAAGGTTTTTGCCAACCAGCGAATGTGGAATATTCGTACTCATAAGGCTGATGTTGTTGCTCATTTCAATGTAGTCAACAATGCTGCTGGAAATAAGGTTATGGGCAACACGCTTGCCCATATCGCGTTCAGGGTAAATAATTTTATCGGCGCCGATTTTTTCAAGCATTTTGCCGTGTACGGCACTGGTTGCTTTTACGGCAACAAACGGCACGCCCATTTCCTTAAGGTTCAGCGTTGTTAAAAGGTTGTCTTCAAGCGGGCCGATGCCTACAATAACAACCTCGTAATTATTAATGCCAAGGCTGCGCAGAGTGTTTTCGTCAGAAGCATCCGCACTTACAACATGCGTCAGCTCGTGCGACAAATCCTGCACAATTTCTTCATCACTGTCAACGCCCAAAACCTGGTAGCCAAGCTCATGCAGCGTAAGTGCCACGCTGGTGCCGAAGCGCCCCAGGCCAAGCACCGCAAACTGTTTTTGTTTATTGTTTTTTGCCATTATTTACACCCCATTAACCTATGTTGATATGTTCCGACGGATACCTTATTTTGTTGGTACCGGAACTTAAGAAACTCAAAATAAAAGTTAAAATACCGATACGGCCAATATACATGGTTAAAATTAAAATCCATTTGCCAAACGGCTGCCAGTCGGGCGTAATGCCAATGCCCAAACCTACCGTACCGAACCCGGAAACAACCTCAAACAAAATATCTACAAACGGATAATGCCCGTTATTTATTACCAAAAGCATCATGGTGGCAAAAAGCACCCAGATAAGGCACAGTACAGTAATTACAAACGATTTGTCAACAATCTTTTCATCAATGCGCCTGCCAAACATAACCACATCACGCTGGCCTTTCAGCATATACCACAACGACGCCATCAGTACAATAAACGTGGTTGTTTTAATGCCGCCGCCGGTAGAACCGCTGCCCGCACCGATAAACATCCAGATAATCAGCACAAACAAGCTGCTGTCATGCAGATGCATTAAATCAATGGTGTTAAAACCCGCAGTACGAGAGGACACCGCCTGGAAAAACGCCGCCAGCCAGCTGTCGAACATGCTCATATTGCCCAAAGTATACGGATTGTTCGATTCAAAGCACCATAAAAGCAAAGTGCCCACAACGTTTAAGCCAACGCTTGTTAAAAGCACTATTTTGGTATGCAGCGAAAAACGTTCCCAGTTCCAGCCGCGCTTTAAATCTTCCAGCACCATAAAACCAAGGCCGCCGAGAGTAATCAAAAGCGCAATGCTTAAATTAATAACGATATCGCCGTGATAATCAATAAGGCTCTTATAATCGCCCATCAGGTCAAAACCGGCATTACAAAAGGCCGATACGGAATGCCAGTAGCCGTAAACAACGCCAATCCAGCCCATATCCTTAACAAAAGCAAAATGCGCCGCCAGAATTGTGCCAAAAAAGAACTCAATTACAAGCGTATACTTAATAATGTTCAGCGCAATGCGTACAACGCCGGATATTTCCGTCTGGTTCATAGATTCCTGCAAAAACAGACGCTCACGCAGGCTAACCTTGCGCCCGGCAATAACCATTACCAGCGTCGTCATCGTCATAATGCCAAGGCCGCCGATTTGTATCAGCGCAATCAGCACCATTTTGCCGAACCACGAAAGCTGGTTGCCAACATCGATAACAGTCAGCCCCGTTACGCACGAAGCCGATGTTGCCGTAAACAGCGCATCAAGAAAAGCAAGGCCCTGCCTGTCCTGCGTGGAAATTGGCAGCATAAACAAAAACGCGCCGGCCAAAATAAGCAGCATAAAGCTTAATGCCACCATCTGGCTGCCGTTAAAAGCCTGCCCAACCCAACGCAAAAACTTATTTTCACGCCCCAAGGTATACTCACCTCATTTAAAAACTTTTTGCTAAAATTTTTATTATTAAAGCCATTACGGCTGTTACCACGTATTATACCAAATTATGAAATTTTTGCAAATTTTTACACAAATAAAAAAGACCAACGCGGTAAAACGTTGGTCCTTTAATGCTTAAATTACAGAGCAGCTTTAGCGGTTTCAACCAGTTTTGCAAATGCAGCTGCGTCGAAAATTGCCATATCTGCCAAAACCTTACGGTCAAGCTGAATGCCTGCTTTGGTAAGGCCGCAGATAAAGCGGCTGTAGCTCATGCCGTTAGCACGGGTTGCAGCATTGATACGGGCAATCCACAAACGGCGGAACTCGCGTTTTTTAGCACGGCGGTCGCGGCGTGCATAGCTCAATGCTTTCATTACAGTTTCGTTAGCTTTTTTGAACTGTAAATGTTTAGCTCCGCGGTAACCTTTAGCCAGTTTTAAAATATGTTTATGACGGCGGTGTGCAGTTACACCAACTTTAATTCTTGCCATTAGTAATATCCTCCCTTAACTCCACTAATTATGCATACGGCAGCATTTTAACTACGCGTTCATGGTCAGTTTTATGCACTAAAGTAGCTTTGCGCAGATTTCTCTTGCGGGCAGGAGCTTTTTTCTCAAGAATATGGCTCTTATAACCTTTGGCACGTTTAAATTCACCGGAAGCGGTTTTTTTGAAACGTTTTGCAGCAGCTCTGCGGGTTTTCATTTTCAACTTCATTTAAAAAATCCTCCTTATTTACTCGGTTTCGGCGCAACTATCATAATCATGTTTTTGCCTTCAAGTTTGGGCTGTCTTTCAACAACTGCCATCTCTTTAAGCTGGGCAGCCATTTTGTTTAAAAGAACTTCACCCAGTTCCGGATGCGAAAGCTCACGTCCGCGGAACATAATGGTAACCTTTACTTTGTCGCCATCTTCTAAGAAACGCACGGCATTTTTAAACTTAACGTTGAAGTCATGTTCTTCAATGCCGGGGCGCAGCTTAACTTCTTTAATATCAAATGTTTTCTGTTTCTTACGAGACTCTTTTTCGCGTTTCTGCTGCTCGTAACGATACTTGCCGTAATCCATAATCCGGCACACAGGCGGTTTGGCAGTAGGTGCAATTTCCACCAGGTCGAGATGTTTTTCATAAGCAAGCTGCTGGGCTTCGCGGCCGGACATAATTCCAAGCTGTTCGCCATCGCTGCCGATAACGCGCACTTCACGTGCCCGAATTTCTTCATTGATACGCAAGTTTTCCTTAGCTATGACAAGTCACCTCCAAAATATTTCAGTCAAAAAGAAAAGCGGGCAGAACAAATCCACCCGCGTTAGTACATATCCAACCCTGTCGAGCATAGCTGCAAGGTGAGAAGCGAGCGGCTTCTACTTTGTTACCCGAATATAATAACACAACCAAGCAGCCTTGTCAACAAATTATTTAATTATTTTCTTGCGCCAAGCTGGCCGTCAATAATGAACAGGCCGCCTACATTATCGCCAACCATTTGCAGTTTTTCAACAATTTCGGAAGCGCTGGCTTCTTCTTCAACCTGTTCGTCAATAAACCATTTCAAATGGCTCTGGGCAGCGTAGTCTTTTTCTGCCAAAGCTACTTCATACATATCGTGAATGCGGGAAGTAACATATTTTTCATGTTCCAGAACTTTTTTGAACAGTTCCAGCGGAGTGCCGTAATCGGCAGCCGGTGCTTCAATAGCAAGCAGTTCCGGTTTTTCGCCGCAATCCTGCATAAAGCCCATTAATTTAAAAGCATGCTCACGTTCTTCTTCATACTGTGCTTTCAGCCAGTGTGCCATGCCTTTAAAATTTTTAGCTTCCATATCAAGGCTCATTGCCAGATACATATATGCAGAGTATAATTCAGCCTGAACCTGCTCGTTAAATGCTTTGTAAACTTTTTTCTTCATATTAAAATCCTCCTTTTTCAGAAACGCTTTCTTGATGATTTAAGTATAACACAGTCCGCGTATTTAATCAATAATAATTATTTATTTTTTTGTAAAATATTTGTTCATCCCGCAAAAATAATAAAAAATTCCGTTTTCTGCCGCCAATAAAAAAGCACCTTAAAAGCATTTTAAACTTTAAGGTGCCCAGTAAAAATTATTTTTCTTTCATCTGTTTAACAATCAGCGATACGGAAGGCTGGCTCATGTTAAATAAATTAGCCAAAAATAATTGTGATAAGCCTTCTTCGTGATACAGGCGGTAAATTTCTTCGTTGCGCCCGGCACGGTTTTTAAAAGGGGTTATCTCCACCGTTTTGCCGTTAACCTTATAACCGTAATCACATAAAACTACCACCATGTAATCACCGTCAGGCTTCTGTGCTTTAATTTCCCAGCAGCGCATGCCGTTTTTGCCGCGCGGCATATAGTTAACGTATTCTGCCGTGCAGTTACCGGCAATTTGCTTAAATTTTGCTTCGCTAAAAGGTACTTTTGCCATTAGAAGCTCCACTGCATGCCAACGTTAATCTGATAGGTTTCGTCGTTATCATGCCCAAAGGATTTTTCAAAATCCATAAACGCATAACTTGCTTTGCTAAGCTGTGTTGCAAAACCAAAGCCAACATCATACCAAGTGCCTTCGTTTTCGTAGCTTAAGGTACTCCAATTACCGTCAGAAGTTTTATCTTTTAAACTAATGTCCTGGTCGCCTAAAAACTCGTGCATTACGTCAGCTTTTAAGTAAACTGTGCTTTGTTTTTCTTCGCCAAAGTCTTTACCAAGGCGGAAGCCTGCACGGCCGATTAAGCTGTTAATGCCATCAACACTAACCTTTGTGTTCTGATTGGTTACATAATCTGCACCGGTTACGCGTGCAAGCTGTAATTGTGCCTGCGGCTCAATATACCAGTCATTGCCGATATCTTTTTTGCGCCCATATTCAGCACTAATACTAAATACATTGTTGCTGTAATCACCGGTAATCTTATCTTTAACACCAGCGGCATAAATGCCAAAATCATTCTTCAAATGTCCCCATTTGGCAACATAATCCGCATAATGCCCTTTGTCACCCATCCATGTATCATACAGCCATAAACCATAACGGTCAATTTCGCCTTTGCCGCTGATATTGCTGTAACTTGTATCGCCATGCATATAATCAACAGCAAAACCAACTCTGCGCTCACCATTATCGCACTCTTGCTTTTCGTCATAGCCAAGCTCATACATGGTGTTCTGGCTTCTAAAGGCATTATCCTTACCAATTCTGTCGTGACGGATACGAACCCACATACCCTGGTCTTCTTCACCATTAATATAACGTGCTTCGCCAAGGCGTTTATTCAGCCTGTCCATGTAAATGGCGTTGCTGTAATTTGCACGGCTCATGCCTACAATAGTTTTACCGGTATTATTTAATTCACGTGAATGTACATCAATAATTTTATAATTGGTAATTTTACTTTCTTCATTTGCGAAGGTTTCTATGCCTTCTTCTTTATCTTCAAAAAAGCCTTTTACCGCATCTGACCCGGGTTTTATTTCATCAAATTCTTTCCCGCCATTATAAATGTCATTTTCGTTATGATTTTCATAATCATCTTTGCCAACTTTATATTTAACATCAAACGCACCGGCATTGTAAACAACTACATTTTTAAAGTTAACATCAGCGTTATCAATAGTTGCAAACCTTAACCCTGTTTCGCCAATTTCTTCACTGGTTACAGCATCATCCAAAATTACGTTATATTCGCCATTGCTGTTTTTAATATAAAGCATATCGCTATTAGCTTTATCAAAACCATCTAAATTCATTCTAAAATTAGCATTGCCCTTTAAAGTACCAACAGTTAACGCATGTGCAGATGTATTTCTGTCAGTTTGTGCTCCCGTTAAATCAATTATGCTATTATCGGCAGCATCAATTTCAGTTACCCAGCTTTGTCCATTAACATTCCAGCGGCTTCCTTCGCCAATTGTTAAATTTACAGTGCCACTATCTTTAATTTTATCGCTAAACTGTGGTGCAAAGAAACTTTTGCCATGTTCATCACCGGCATCCATATAATCATCAATACGCCCTGTCAACATACCATTTTTGCCAATATCAAGGTTAACCTCACCATAATTGCCAGCAAGTATATCTCCCGTAACAATTAATGAACCATTTCCAGAAGCGCGTCTAATATCCACTTTACCGCCTCTTGCACCGACAATATCACCATAAATGCTGCTTGTAACGTCACCTTTTAAGTTAATATCAACAAGCCCTTTAACATTTTGTTCTTCAAGCCCTTCACCATTTTGTTCTTCCCCTGCACTTTTTAACCCGGCAACTACTGCAAGATGCACATCTTCACCGGCAATTCTTGTTGCAGATTCGTCAGCAAAATAGTTAGCATTAATATTTACAGCACCATCAACTTTAATAGTACCGCCCTTGCCTGACGCCCATAAGCCCTTATTGCCTGAAAGAACCGTTACCACACCATTAGCGGCGTTTATATTAACTGTACTTTGGGTATTTGCACCATTAGCGGCGTTTATATTAACTGTACTTTGGGTATTTGCACCATTTTCTGCATAAACAGCAGCTGTATTACTTTTTTTTGCAGTGTTTGTATCAGTGGCACCAATAAGTATATTGCCATTTTTAGAGGTTATATCTACATTACTGTTTTCAAAAGCAATAACGCCATAATCTCCGCCCTGTACCTCAATATCGCCATTCGCAGTTAAATTAACTTTGCTGCCAAAATCAGTATTTGATAAAGTATTTTTATCAAATTCATCTTTTACGGCAGTTGCCATAATACCGGCTTCACCACCCAACACGTTAATTGTTCCTTGAGATGTTACGTTAAGGTTGGCTGATTTATCCTTAATATCTACACTAAGATCTTTAATACTTAATACATTAGAAGCTTGAATACCATATTCTTCTTCTCCTATGATATTAATACTTTTACCAGCTTCTACATTAATCGTTGTAAAATAACCACCTTGATTTTCATCTGCATCTTGAACTGCAATATTATCGATAATTAAACCACTGGTGCCACCATATAAATTAACATTACCTTGCTTCGCATTTATATTTACAACACCACGCGTGTTTTTTGCTTTAACTTCTGGGTTTCTGCCAATATCTTCTTTCCGTAATTCATCAGCAGCATAAAAGCCAATATTATCTGAACTAATTGTAACATTATCATTCGTACTTATAATATCCATATTACGGCTGCCAGGTTCATAAAATACCCCTTTATCACGGCCATAAATATTAACAAAATCATTTGCTTGTAACAAAACATCACGTATATCATTCTGTGATGTTTGTACCATACTTATAACACCAACAGCGTTATTGCCTCTAATATCAAGAAAACCATTTTGGGCAACTATTTCTGTATCACCTTTTATAGCATCATATTTACCAGGTCTCTGTACACCATTTGCTCCAAGTTCTAATGCACTAACATCAGAAAATAGCTGAATATTATTTCTTGCGTTCATTTTTAAATAACCATCACTAAATACTGCTTCACCTAAAGCATAATAAAGCTCATCATCATTTTCACTCAGTAATCCTAAAGAATTTATACTAATATTATTAGCCATAATATCAACATAACTAGCATTACTAATACCAAAATATACAGAATTTATCACAACATCATTATTAGCATTAAGTTTGAATGTAGAATTTGATGACGGAGTTCCTGTATATATTCCTGCATAAAAAACACTTTTATCAATATTATTATCGGCAGAAATTATAAAATTATTAACATTCATATCAAGTACGCTGTTTGTTTTTACACGTATGGCGTTAATATTACCAGAACCGACTTGACTTGTATCTAATTCTGTACTTTTCTTAATTTGAAAATCATTAATGCCATCAATAGTTAATTTTCCATCGTACCATAAGTCAATTCCTCCAACCATACCTCCAGAAATTGATAAATTACTATTTCCATCACCTTTTATATTTAATTGAGCAGTATTCTTGCTTTCATCCATACGAATTGCGGTATCAAAATTTTCACCGTTTAAAATCATATCCGTATTTTTTAAGTTTATATTAGTAATATTAGAACCGTTTACCCTTATAATATCATTTTTTGTCTTGTGCCAAAGATCAGTTTTATTAGAATTAGTATTTAATTTTAATTCTACTTTTTTATTATCATTGCCAACGTTAAGTGTAATTACACCATTATTACCAGTATTGGATATTATTGCTGTATGTGTTTGAGTATTTCCGTATTCGCTGTTAATTTTTAAACCGTCATTAAAAGTATATTCGCCTACTTTTAAAATTACCGGCTGTCTATTTTCAGTACTAATTTCAACAATATCATCATAAACTTTTGGTTCTATTGTCTCCGCATATACACTGCCCTGTAACAAACTGAGCATTACCAATGTTGCCAGCATTTGTTTCTTTTTCATTACGTCCATCCCTTTCCCGTAGCTGTAAGCCAAATACAGCTGTTTTTGCAGTCATATTATTATACCATACCTTTACCCCCCCGCAAGACATTTACGTTTGCGTATGTCAAACTTTTACTGGTCTTGTTGTAACAGGTTTTGCTTTCGTAGATTAGCGTTTTTTTACAGGGTGCTGAATCGATTCCCACAAAAATCAAACCTTTTAATGTAACATAAAAATTTTTGCAAAAACAGTCTTGTTTTTTTGCCTGCGTTTTTGTTATTATAGTTTTCGCCGCTTTTTTGGGTGCGCACCGCAAAACGGCTTATTACTTTAACAGGGGGTTTATTTTTGAATAATTACCAAAACAGAAAAAACTTTTTATTTACTAACGCGGTGCCTAAAACGCCAAAGCCTAAATCTGCCGTGCCGGAAATGGATATTATTCCCAAAACCGTACAGCGCAAAACTTTTACTACTTTGGCAAATGAAACAAAAAGTTTAATTACTGCTGCCCAAAATGGTAATAAGCAGGCGTTGGAACAGCTTTGCATATCTTTTGAGCCTTTGTTCCGCAGTGAAATGCGCCGCGATATGTTTTACAATGCCCTTGGCTTTGAGGAGGGGTTAAGCCTTGCAAGGTTAAAGTTTATTGAACTGGTATTAACCTATAACGGGGCAGATTACGAACATTTTGCAGGATATGTAAGATGCCGTATTCACTTTGCGCTGTACGACGAAGTTAAAAAAGTATGGGCGGATGAAAATAAAAAAGCGCCCCTGCCCGATAGTGAGGCAGAAGGCGCCGAGTTCAGCGACGATGTTATTGAACGTGAGGAATTAAGTATTTTATTAAATTTAGCGCTTAATAAGTTAACTGCCAAACAGCGGCAGACTATTGAGGCGCTTTATATAAATGGTTACAACGGCAGGGAAACTGCCGAACTGTTAAACTGTTCGCCTGCCATGGTTACCAAACACCATAAGCAGGCCTTAAAAAATTTGCGCAGCAATATTGCGTAATTCAGGTTTTATTTTAAGCGCTGATTTGCTGCTTATATAAAAAAATCGCTGTACCAACCAGTACAGCGATTTTTATTTTATGCCTTATTATTTTTTCTCTGCAATTTCTTTTTGCAGCATGGCGATAAATTCATCCTGATTCATAGCGCCAATGTCGCCTTCGCCGCGGCGGCGTACTGCAACGGTGCCGTTTTCAACTTCTTTTTCGCCAATTACAAGCATGTACGGAGTTTTCTGCATTTGTGCTTCACGGATTTTGTAACCGATTTTTTCATTGCGGTCATCCACGTGTACGCGCAAACCAAGTTTAAACATTTTATCGTACAGTTTCTGTGCGTAATCATGCTGTTTGTCGGTAATCGGCAGAATGCGGACCTGGCACGGAGCAAGCCATGCGGGGAACGCGCCGGCATAGTGTTCAATTAAAATACCGATAAAGCGTTCAATAGAACCGTAAGCAACGCGGTGAATCATTACCGGGCGGTGTTTTAAGCCGTCTTCGCCGGTGTAGGTTAAATCGAATTTTTCCGGCAGCAGCATATCAAGCTGAATGGTGCCGCACTGCCAGGTACGTCCGATGGAGTCGGTAAGGTGGAAGTCAATTTTCGGGCCGTAGAATGCGCCGTCACCTTCGTTAACAGTGTACGGCAGTCCAAAGTCTTCCATAGCGGCTTTAAGGCCGTTGGTTGCTTTTTCCCAGGTTTCGTCATCACCCATGCTGTCATCCGGGCGGGTAGAAAGTTCTGCATGGTATTTCAAACCGAAGGTTGCATATACTTCGTCAAACAGGCGGATGGTTTCCTGAATAACATCTTTAATCTGTTCGGGCATCATAAAGATATGGGCATCATCCTGCGTAAAGCAGCGTACACGGAACAGGCCGTGCAGGGCGCCGCTCAGTTCGTGGCGGTGTACAAGGCCAAGTTCGCCAACGCGCAGCGGCAGTTCGCGGTAGCTGTGCGGATGGGTGCGGTAAAACAGCATGCCGCCGGGGCAGTTCATCGGTTTTACGGCGTAATCTGCTTCATCAATTTTGGTAAAGTACATGTTATCGCGGTAATGGTCCCAGTGTCCGCTGCGTTCCCACAGGGTGCGGGAAAGAATCATCGGGGTCTGAATTTCGTAGTAACCGTAGCGGCGGTGTACTTCGCGCCAGTAATCAATAAGGGTGTTTTTAATAATCATGCCGTTGGGATGGAAGAACGGGAAGCCCGGGCCTTCATCCTGAATGCTGAACAAATCGAGTTCTTTGCCGAGTTTGCGGTGGTCGCGCTTGGCGGCTTCTTCCAGCATGTGCAGGTAAGCGTCAAGTTCTTCTTTGCTGGGGAAAGCGGTGCCGTAAATACGCTGGAGCATTTTGTTGTGCTCGTCGCCGCGCCAGTAAGCGCCGGCAATGCTTTGCAGCTTAAAGGCTTTAACACGGCCTGTGGAAGGGCAGTGCGGGCCTGCGCACAAATCGGTAAAATCGCCCTGGGTATAGGTGCTGATGATTGCGTCTTCCGGCAAATCGTTAATAAGTTCTACCTTATATTTTTCGTTTTTCTCCTCAAACATTTTCAGTGCTTCGGCACGGGGAATTTCTGCCCTTACCAAAGGAATGTTGGCTTTAATGATTTTTGCCATTTCTTTTTCGATAGCGGCCAAATCTTCCGGAGTGAAAACGTGCTCGCTGTCAAGGTCGTAATAAAATCCGTTGGCAATGGCAGGGCCAATGGCAAATTTTACATCCGGGAACAGGTGCTGAATAGCCTGTGCCATTACATGCGCCGCAGTATGGCGGATAGCGTGCAGGCCTTCTTCGCTTTCGGGCACAACAAATTCTACGCTGGCATCATGGCTCAGCTTATCGGACAGGTCTTTATTCTGTCCATCTACAACAGCAAGCAAAGCCTGCTTGCCAAGTTTTTGAGAAAGGCTTTTGGCAACTTCAAGCAAGGTTACGTTATCTTCGTATTCCCTTACGCTGCCGTCTTTTAAAGTAACTTTAACCATAATTTTACCTCCTGAATAAAATAAAAACTCCATCCCTTATGTAAGGGACGGAGTTATCCGCGGTTCCACCCTAATTGGCTGCTTGGGCAGCCCTCTTAGTTAACCGTTAACGCCGGTATACGATGCCGCCTACTGCTGTTTCGGGGCATAGTTTGAAGGTGGTTTGGCAATTACCGTTCCCAACTGCTCTCAGCCAAGGCAGTTTTTTCTGTAAGGCCGCTTTAAATGCCTTTTCCTTCGCATTACTGATGTAATATTGATTTACTACTATATTATAAGCATCAGGGCAGCAGTTGTCAAACCTTTGGCAAATAAATTTTTTTAACTGGAAAAAAAACGTAAATAAATTTATAATAATACAAGGCAATGTAAAAATGTTTGGTGGAGATGGTTAAATGCGTTTTAATTTTTATAAAGCCATGCTTAAAATATTATTTGCCGCGCTGTTTACCTTTTTAATGGTGCCGGGCGTACAAGCAAAAGAAAAATACAAGGGCACGTTTATTTATATTCCGCTTGATGACAGACCTGTTACTTACAGCTACCCTGTAAAAAATTTACAGGCTGCCGGCTATGAAATACTGACGCCGCCGGAAAAATACCTTGCTTCGGCAGACCGCACCGGCGACCCAGACAAGCTTTGGCAGTGGCTGGTGGAAAACGCGCCTGACGCCGATGCGGCAGTAATATCTTCGGACGCGCTTATTTACGGCGGGCTGGTTGCCAGCCGTACGCATTTTTTTGACGAAACAACCTTGCAGGCACGTGTTCAGCGTTTGGAAATGCTGCGCGAAAGGCTGCCCATGCCGCTTTATGTGTATTCCACATTAATGCGCACGCCGCGTGCAAGCTACGGCAATGTTGAACCGCCGTATTACAGCAAAATCGGGCCTGCCATTTTCCGTTATTCCGAACTTTTGGATAAAGAGGACACCACCGGTTTAACACTGCGCGAAAGCCTTGCAAAGCAGGCCATAAAAAACAACCTGCCGCAGGCCGATTTAAACGACTGGCTGCAAAGGCGTTTAAAAAACTACCATGTTAATAAATCGCTTACTGAGCTTACCGCAAAATACCGTTTTCATTATCTTGCCATAGGCAAGGATGACAATGCGCCGCTTTCGGCAACGCATATGGAAGCGCGTTACATAAAGCGCGATGCTTTTGCGCTTTCCGACCAGATTTTTCAGATTATACCGGGCGTTGACCAGCTC
>OJME01001784.1_pt1 | contig 16337 bp, 17 predicted proteins | sample 1597151 | NCBI WGS metagenome assembly OJME01 (sample SAMEA2452118, study PRJEB22498) | human gut metagenome | biome: human feces; feature: human gut; material: feces | place: Australia | collected 2012
GTCCCAACCCCTGTCTATTTCTCACTCATCTGTCTCTTGACCTGCGCCTTGAACAGATTCCACTCATTCTCATAGTCAACGAAATACTTCGGACATTCCTTACCTGTAACATCATAATGTCTTATGACATCCTTATCCGGGTTAAGATTATAGAGTATACAAAGATACGCTGTGAGCTTCACCAGCGATTCGTATGTCGCCTTGTTATATGCTCCTGTCTCATCCGGATGGCACGACTCAACTGCTATAGTGTCATCATTGCGCTCATTGGAGGCATAGGAAATCTCGTCAAGCGGAACGCACTGGATAATCTCACCCTCAAGTCCGACGATAAAATGGCTGCTGACATACGCTTCCCCGGTCTCAATGATGTTCTCGAAGTAGCTCCTGTTCTGAGCTGCCGTTGTGCCCGGATTACCAACGTAGTGAATCACCACAGCATTGACCTTCTTAAGCTCCTTACCGGGTCTTGAGTATTCATTGACCGGAAGATAATCCTCCATTATCGTAGTCTTGAACTCCTCAGCCCAATCCGGAAGCTCTATCTCCTTCGGAAGTGTCACAAGTGTAACTGCGGCTCTGGTGCTGCTCTCCTGCTCATCCGTATGCTCCGCCGTCTGTTCAGTTCCATCGCTTCCACTATTATTTCGGGCAATTTCATTTTTTCCTATATATACCATAATCAGGAGCACCAGGGCTATCAATGACAGCCCTAATACTCCTGATAAAATCAACATACCTTTTTTCATTCAGGTACTCCTTGAAGTTCATTCATACTGTAAATATTCAGTATATCTCCTACTGGTCTACGCTGTAGTTAGGAGCTTCCTTCGTGATATGGATATCATGTGGATGGCTCTCCTTGAGTGAAGCGGCAGAAATCTTAACGAACTGTCCGTTCTCCTTGAGATATGGAATAGTAGGTGCTCCACAGTAACCCATTCCTGAACGAAGACCGCCCATAAGCTGGAATACCGTATCCTCAAGAAGTCCCTTATATGCAACTCGTCCCTCAACGCCTTCCGGAACAAGCTTCTTAGCGTCTGTCTGGAAGTATCTGTCCTTGCTTCCGTTCTCCATGGCTGCGATAGAGCCCATGCCACGGTATACCTTGTACTTACGGCCCTGGAATAACTCAAAGTCTCCCGGAGCCTCGTCACAGCCTGCGAACATGCTTCCCATCATACATACATCTGCTCCGGCTGCAATAGCCTTAGTTATGTCTCCCGAGAACTTGATACCGCCGTCTGCGATAACAGGAATACCATACTGCTTGGCAACCTCATATACATCCATAACTGCTGATATCTGAGGAACACCGATACCTGCAACAACTCTTGTTGTACAGATAGAACCCGGTCCGATACCAACCTTAACCGCATCGACACCGGCCTCAATGAGAGCATTCGCAGCGGCACCTGTAGCAATGTTGCCGGCGATAACCTGAAGCTCAGGATACTTAGCCTTAACCATCTTAAGTGTATCGATGATATTCTTGGAATGACCATGAGCTGAATCGATGACTATACAGTCAACCTTAGCTTCAACAAGAGCGTCAACTCTCTCCATTATATTCTTGGTGATACCGACTGCAGCTCCACAGAGAAGTCTTCCCTGCTCGTCCTTAGCTGATAAAGGATACTTAATCTGCTTCTCAATATCCTTGATTGTTATAAGACCCTTGAGATTGAAATCATCATCTACAATAGGAAGCTTCTCCTTACGAGCCTTGGCAAGAATCTGCTTAGCCTCCTCAAGTGTAGTTCCTTCCTTGGCTGTTACAAGACCCTCGCTTGTCATGCACTCGCGAATCTTCTTGTCAAAATCCTGCTCGAACTTGAGGTCACGATTAGTGATGATACCAACTAACTTTCTTCCCTCTGTGATAGGAACACCGGAGATACGGAACTTAGCCATAAGCTCATCCGCATCACGGAGTGTATGTTCAGGTGATAAATAAAATGGGTCAGTGATAACTCCGTGCTCGGAGCGCTTAACCTTATCAACTTCCTCAGCCTGCGCCTCTATGGACATATTCTTGTGAATGATACCGATTCCGCCCTGTCTTGCCATCGCAATCGCCATTCTGTGCTCGGTAACCGTATCCATTCCGGCACTCATAATAGGAACATTAAGTCTAATCTTCTTTGTAAGGTTAGTTGATAAATCAACCATATTCGGTGTAACTTCCGAATACTGTGGTACCAGCAACACATCATCAAAAGTAATGCCATCGCCAATAATCTTACCCATTTCATTATCCTCGCTTTCTTAATTTGTATAATTTTATCAATAGTAGCAAATCCACTTTCAAATGTCAACATGACATTTTTAAAATCAAAAACATTATTTTGAAACTTCTATATTTCCTTATACTTCATACACAACATTTAATTTCATAAAATGCAATGTCCCTGAGCGGTCTTCCGATTAATCGATATGTAACTGTCTCGGAATAATGTCCCTCAGCTCCTTTAACATTCTCTCATCCGGCTCAAGTACAAGCTTGACCATCTCATTGCCATCCATGATGATAAGCACATACTTCTTGTTCTCCGGGATAAGGGATGAAAAATCGGTACACTTCAGATTCCTGTTGTCATACTCCTTTATATACGAAGAACCCTCCGGAGCCATAACCTCGGTCTTTGTAAGGTCATACTCACCCATTCTCTTTCTCTTAGACTTCTTCATAATCTTATCAATGTACATCGTCTTCTCGACAAGAGCATATTCCCACTCAACATCATTATTCTTAAAATAGAGATAACTGAGGAAAATAATAAGAGCCACCACCAATATTCCGACATACGGAATCGGCAGCAGTCCGCACGAAAGCACGCATACAATAACGAGAAGTGTCTGTATTATCTTCACGTTCTGCGGTGTCTTTCTCTTTACAATCCATTCTGAAAAAAATTCGCCCATTGCGACCTCCTAATTTCTGCGCCTGCGCGCAGCGTTATTAGAGTAATTATACAACAGACGAATATAAAAAACAAGAAGTGCAATTGTTATAATTCTATGAACTGCTTCATGCCACCAGCTTTCTCCTCTCACGCGGCATGTTGTCTATAATCATATCCATAAATTTTTCTACATTATACCCCCTCTCAGCCGAATAATACACAGGCATCCTGACCTTCACCCCGGTAGCTTCGGCAAGCCTGTTGCGGACGGATTCCGCCTTCCTGTCAAGAAAATCCCTTAGCACAATGTCGGGACAGTTCGCGCACTCATTCCAATGCCTGCCCTTCATCGCCAGATCAGCCTGATTGATTGCCACATATATTCTGTCACTCTGGAAATTCGGCACTATGACATCGCTCAAAAGCTTGTAGATAGTTCCCATGTCCCTGCCGGAGCCGTCAAGAATGACAACAACCATATCAATCACTCCATACTGCATATTTTCAAGAAAATAATCCTTATATAAAATATCAACCAAGCCCTTGGCATATTCCTTGTCGCGCTCAACATTGTCGCCTAAGCCCGGACTGTCCCAGATACGGAATGAATCATTTAATTCTGAAGCCGATATACTCATTGTCTCAGGGGCACAGCCCCTGCCGACAGCATTAACCTCCCTTGTAAACAATGCATTGATGGTTGAGGACTTCCCGGCACCCGTTTCACCTACCACCAGCACATCCAGCGGACGAAACCGCGCAATTCTCAAATTCGTCTTAATATCTTCCACTCTGTATAATGTATTCATATTTACGCCTCCTTTATAATCCGAACAGACTGCCTACAAAACTTCCAACAGCCTTTACCGCACCGACAACACCGCCTACAATACCACCGACGACCGTACCTATAACTCTTCCCGTGTTTCCGAATATGCTTCCTATATCGCCCCCGATATCAGCACCATCCGAAACGCCGTCCTTGATGGAGTCAAACATACTCTTTCTGGTTTCACTTCCATAATCAAGTATCTCGTCATTATCAACCCACATCGCCTCGTCATTGTTGACATTGTTTACATAGACCGCTCTCTTCTCCGAAGGAGTAGCCTTGACAATATAATAAAGAAGCTTCGACAAGTTATACGGTCTGTTCTGGACGCCGCCGTCCTCCATATAACCTGCGCTGTAATATATAGGTTCAACCCTGAGACCTGTCGCCTCATAAATCCTGTCCCTCACCGACGCAGCCTTATTATCAAGGAACTCCTTGAGCTGCTCATCAGGCTCATTCTTCTTGTAATCCCAGTTACGCCCCTTCATCGCCATGTCCGCCTGATTGATTGCCACCAATATCCTTCTCTCCTTCTCAGGTCCAAGGTTCGGAATGATGACATTGTTTATAAGCTCGTAGTCTGTACCCATATTCCGGCTTCCGCCGTCTAAGATTACCAGTACAAGGTCTATGAGCGCATTGCCATCCTTGTCCCTCTCCAAAAGCTTGTTGATAATGTTCTTGGCATGTCTGTTGTCCGCCTCCCTGCCATCACCAAGCCCCGGTGTGTCCCATAAGACAAGGTTGTCCAACTCGTACTTCTCAATCTCCATCGTCTCAGGGTCCACGCCGACACCAACCTTTGCGACCTCCGTATCAAACAAAGCATTTATGGTGGAGCTCTTTCCACATCCTGTGGCTCCCGTAACCATAATATTAATCTTCTGCTCCTTCAGTCTCATCACGTTCTTAAGCATTTTTCTTCTGGTGCTCTCGTCAATTCCTGCACCCATAATGTCTTCCTGCATTGTCTCAAAAATATCTCTCTTCATAGTTATTATCTCCTATTATTTATGTATTGTTATATCTTCTAAAACCATCAAGCAACTCTGTCTATGTTTTCTCCTACTGTTCACCTCCATTTTTGGCAAATACATCTTTTCCACTGAACTTCCCGGAATGTTCCTGTGACCTATCAACCACCTCAACTCTCGCATCACTTCCAATTCCTGAACAACTCTTTTTTTCTTTTAAAATACTCATACTTTTTTCCTCCAAATCAACTGTTGTTCTGTTCCTTACACTTATTACTCTTATGAAATTATCCTTCGTTCATTTTTTTTAATATTTTTTATATAACAACGAATTTTTCCGGCATAGGCACCCTCCTTATCTGCTGCACTCACAGTGTGTAATTATTTTCCTTATACATATTTCTCATCAAAAAAAATGCACCATTCATTTTTTTCAAAAAAAAATCCCTAGCCGCCACTTCTATTACATGTGCAATAGGTGGTGACCGGGGACTTACCCGATAAGCTTAATAAATCATTCATACAGCATTTCTTATCCCGCGCAACACGCGGCAGACTATCATTGACAAAAAAAGACCTTGGAATCACTTCCAAGATCTTAAGGCGTGCAGTCGGCGGGACTTGAACCCGCACCCAAGCAATATGGACTAGATCCTTAGTCTAGCGCGTATGCCAATTCCGCCACGACTGCTTATTATGTGCTTCGCTGTGTTCCAGCGACATGATGTATAATAGCATAACTTTTTTAAGAATGCAAGTACTTTTTTGAAATTTTTTCAATTTTTTTCAAAAAATATTCTTTTTCTACAAAATACACAATTTCACTCCATAGCTGCTCATCCGGCTATCATAACAATAACCATAACAATAAGCATAACATAAACCCTGCAGCCACTATGGTTTTACCATCCCATGCCGGAGAATATACAAAACTATTTACAACATTTCTCATATTCATCTTGACAAATTCACACAATAGATGATATTATATAAAAGCTTCATTGAGCAGAGCTTATCTGTTCAGAATCATATATTGATATGCAGTCGTGGCGAAATTGGCACACGCGCATGATTCAGGTTCATGTGGACTTACGTCCATGAGGGTTCAACTCCCTTCGACTGCATTAACAAAAATCCTCAAATGCTTATCAGGCAGGCATTTGAGGATTTTTTGTGGTTTGAAGAATTTTTTCTGCCTAATCTCCAGGAAATATGTTGATTTTCAATCCATAAAAGCATAGGTTAGACAGTGTGCTGATATAAAACCTACATATTTATGTTGTATTTTTATGGATTCTGCACTATAATATTGGAAGTGAGATGGAATATCGAATAAACATGATTAAAAAATAAATGTTTTTCTACAATATTTCAACATAATTGTAGCTACAATTCGCGCCCCTTGCGGGGACTGTAACTGTAAGGAATTTCTTCTTTTAACTTGCTCTGGCGCTACAATTCGCGCCCCTTGCGGGGACTGTAACTTTGTTATTGCTATCATTTCTTGCTCTTTCAATGCTACAATTCGCGCCCCTTGCGGGGACTGTAACTCAAACATTCCTATGGTGGCAATACCGACTGCTGCTACAATTCGCGCCCCTTGCGGGGACTGTAACGTTTATACATTAAGTACTTTTGAATTTGTTACAGGCTACAATTCACGCCCCTTGCGGGGACTGTAACAGCATACATTTTAGATTTCAAAATAAATATTACGCTACAATTCGCGCCCCTTGCGGGGACTGTAACCCAACATAATGCAGCCATTATCGTATTCTTTTACGCTACAATTCGCGCCCCTTGCGGGGACTGTAACATTTCTGGTTTGGCATATGTAGATACATCTATTCCTGCTGCTATTCGCGCCCCTTGCGGGGACTACGATGAATCTGCCTCTGTTTCTAGTGAAGCATGCGATATGTACCCACTCAGATAGGCTGCTTTTTCATAATGTGCATTATCACAAGCAGCTTGTTAATCACACAGCAATAAAAAGAGCCTCCACCCACAGCCGGCATCGTGAATCCGCCAATTGCTGTAGGTAAAGGCTCTTTTATTTCGTGGACATTCACAGGACGTAGTCCAACATCTGTGCTGTTGTCTTTTGCCTGCCAATGCATATTATTCTGTTGTTATAATTATTTCCCAGGACATAGAAACGTACCGTGTCCATATCGGTTTTTATGGTTTGATTGAGTAACATTGCCAGCTCTGTCAATTGGGCGTTGTCAAGATTACATTCATATACCGATTTTTGCACCGGGCATCCCCATTTCATGCATATTCGCCTGACTTTGTCTAAACGGCTGCGCCCTTTTGCGTCCATTGTAGATATGTCATATACAACTGCTACCTTCATAAACCGACACCTCCTTATCACTTTCTGTATATCGGAATATAGCGCGTTGTCTCACCGCGCATGAGCCGGTTGAGCTGCTGTGCCTGAATAAACGGAATCAATCCGAACGGAACATTCTCATCAAAGCCGTTAATGCACGTTGTCTCTCTTTTCATTTTATTCCACTCTCTAAAGACAATATTTCGCCCTTCCTTATTCAAAAGAATTCCGTCTCCATTTTCTTCAAACATATCTGCGTTTATCTGCCTGAGATTTATCAGCTTTAGCGCGAATCTGTCCGCGACAGCCGGGCGCAGTTCCTCCATCATATCCAACGCAAGGGACGGTTTTCCCGACCTGTCACCATGCATAAAACCAACATAGGGGTCAAGACCTGAGCTCTCAATCGCACTGATATAGTCCACCATAAGCATTGTATACACATATGACAACAGTGCATTACAGCAATCCTTCGGCGGTCGGCGGTTTCTTCCTGAAAAGTGCAGATGCTCATCGGGGACAAGAATAAATTTATCAAAAATATCATAGTATATGCGTCCCGCACTTCCCTCAATGCCACGAAGCTCATTCACATCCGTACAGTACATTGCCTTTTCGTTCATGGCTTCAAGCTTTTTTCGCGCCTTGTCAAATTCCACGTCCGACATTCCCGCATGGTTCCACATAAACCGGCTTATCACATAAATGCAATTCTGTATTTTGCCGCTTATCATCGATGAAGCTATTCCAAGCCCTCCCTGCGTCTCAGATAAAAGATACTGCTGCTTACGCACAAGCACATTTCCTTTTGTGCGACCCTCAATTCTATACCTCAGCTTGCCATTGGCTGTGAGAAAATACAGCCCCACTCCAAGCTCAGCACATTTGGTATACATACTTTCATCAAAATTGTTATTTCCAAAGACCAGTATTTTCTCAATTTCGTGAACCGGCACATGCATTATATTCGTCCCATCAGCTTCCATGAACTCAAAAGCCTGTCTGTTCACCTTCGCCTTTATGTTATCATTCGTAATATATAAGGTATTCTGCAATTGTCTCATAAGCACTCTTCTCCTTTCTGCAACGATAAATCAAAACATTGTCCACATTATTACAAATCAATCCTCTATAAATTCATTTCAAATACTCTCCTGCAAATTATCTTTTGTAACAACAACTTTTTCTTTCAAATAAAATATTCCATATCGAGTGCTACATAAGCACACATCATTCATAGTTCACCACCTCCATCTCCATTCTCTTGATTTCCTGCCAGTACATGTGCCTGAACTCATACTCCTCCTCAAACACGCCATCCCTCACCTGTATCTTTCTGCCTGTTCTAACCCTTCCCGACACAGCCTGCAGAACCGGTCTGCCATCCGCCATTTTTACCAGTTCACTCAGCATGAGTGCCGGAAGCACCGCCGCTACCACATCACAGTTTTCCACCTGCTCCTTAAGCTGTCCCATGCTCTCAACCGTTCCGGCATAGATTTCCACCTCAAATTCACCATATAACCTTGCCAGTCCTTCCAACTGCTCTTTCGTCATTACATGCCTTGAAATCCATAATATTCTCTTCATAATTTAACTCTCCTCGTGCAATATTTCTGTTCTATACTTATTACTCATGCATCCAAAAGCCTAATTCATTTTTTCTGCCTAACCTCCATGAAATAAGTTGTTTTTCTACTGTAAAAAAATAGGTTAGGCGGTGGTGTGATATAAAACTTAGATAATTTTGTGTTGTATTTTTATGGATTCTGCACTACAATATAGAATATGAGATGGAATATCGTGTAGAGATAACCGGAAAATAAATGCCCTTTGCACTGTATTCCGGCATAATTGTAGCTACAATTCGCGCCCCTTGCGGGGACTGTAACTTGACCCACGAAAACTCGGTATCGCCAACATCGGGCTACAATTCGCGCCCCTTGCGGGGACTGTAACCATTCTGTTCCAACCGCATGAATATACGGGAGAGCTACAATTCGCGCCCCTTGCGGGGACTGTAACCTGTAGACGATGTTCAAAGGATATATTGCCTTTGCTACAATTCGCACCCCTAACGGGGACAATAACAATTCTGTCTTGGCATATATAGATACATCAATCCCTATAGCCATACATATATTTCTAAAAATGAAAACAATCTTGTAGCATGGAACAACACATGTAGCATATACGTCACATTCATATCTCAAATGAAAAAGAAAAAGCCTCTATCTATGTGTCATTTTTAACAACACGCAGATAAAGGCTTTTCGCATTTTCATATTCAATTTAATTATTTTGCAGATGTTCTGTCCTGATATTCTACAGCTTGTCCACCCGGACTGCACCCATTCCAAGGGTGGTCTTGATTCCTGCTCCGGAGTACGCGGCGTAGTGCAATAGCGCTCCGGCAAGCTCTGAGTGAAAACCTGACAGACGGTTATATATGACTATGCTGCCCTTGAATCCGGGGATTCTGTTCTTTTTAAGGCGATAGCACGCGTCCTTTAAGATGAAATGCTCAAATTCAAGACCGGCGGCAATGCTCTTTTCGCCTTCGCCGTCCTCATCCTCAATCGGACATTCATCAATACAGCCGTTCCACGAATTGATAAGGCTGTGCACTATCGCAACGGGAGTCGGCAGGTTCACATATTGACCACGGCTCTTGAATGCGGTCGGAGTGTCGAAGGTGAGACTTATCCGTTTCCAATCTTTGCCCGCCAAGAGCAGCTCCTCAACGCTGTCAATTTTCGCAATCTTTTTGTCGACAATATCAAACACAGCACCTCCATCAAGACAACACTGCGTCATTTCGTCAAGAACAGGTGACAACTCACGGATTGCTGTGTCATTGAGCAGACTTACATTCCACAGAATCCCACCCTTACTATCTATTGTTAGATTCTGGCTCACCGGTGTGATATCGCACTGATGCACATACTCACCGAACTCCGGTGCGGCTTTCGACAGGAGCATGGCATACAGTCTGTATGCCAGCTCATTTGCCACAATGATTTCGTCGGATATTGTCATCTTCATTGTGTACTTAACAATCATAATCCCACGGCTCCTTTAATTCAGCTTTTTGCTTTTCTGAAACTGACTTCTCAGCTCGTCCTTATATTGTTTTCTGAAATTGCTCCTGCTTGAGACAAGCACATCCTTGCCGTATACCCTTCTCAGATACGAAAGTGAAACTACCGGATTGTCACCCAGAGGGAGCTCTATCATCCTGCCTTTTTTCTTATCGCCGGGAGCGTCCAATATCTCATCATAGTTCTTTAAGCCTGTGTGTTTTATATCTTCAACAGATTCACATGGTCTGCACATGTAGAAATTAAGATATTCACTGTTGAGTGCTCTCATCACATCCCTCTCATGGCGTATTTCCACATCCTGACACTGAGGACTGGCAACATTCAGAATGTCCGTGATATTCTCAGTATAGAAGATTCTATACCACCTCCACCGCGGCGTCTCATGTGTCTTGATTTTTGACATGACATCAACCGCAAGAGCAAACAGTTCATCCATAATATCACCGGTTCTATTGTATGATATCACATCCTCCTCATCCTTTTTATCAGCAAAAAGCTGTGACCACAGAACCTCCTCTCCTTCATCATTCTCTATGTTGATATCGTATGACGTCTCATGTGACAGGTAACCTTTTTTATTACCATATATTTTCTTTTTATAATCGTTTTTTCTCTTAGCAGTTGTTACAGACAGAAGATGTGATAAACTTCCCTTGGCAGGGTCATAGCTTTTGAGACAATATACAATTGCTTCAAGATATATACTCTCTAAAATACATGTATCCTCACCATTTTTATCTTTCTTCTTATCAGGTATATTGTATCTGCACACTGCCAAGGTGAAAATATCATTCCATAGTCTTTTCTTGCGCGCCGAATCAGTCACCTCATCCAGGCTGTACCACTCCTCTGCCTTTTTATCCAGCTCCTTTTCAAGTTCTTTTAATTCCGGGGCGGAATATCCTTCCTTAAACTTTCGCTCGACCATACTATTCCTCCTCATCTGATATTATAAGCTTTAAGAACTTCTCAGGATTCTCTATCTTCTTCTCGGCAAGCATTCTCACTATCTCATCCATCTGGATAAGCGCCGTCACATCGTATATCTTAGCGCTCGGAGGGGTTGTTCCTCTGTTAATCTCACCGTATACAAGACAGCCTATGGAGGTGTTCTTCTTGATTCTGTACGCATACTGAACCGCCATCATCATCGCAATAGAGTTGATTTTTGTTCCGAAGGTAAGACATGCGTATATCTCATCATCCTCGGCAACGTACTCTATCATCTTTAAAAATGCCGCGATATGTTCATCGACTGTCTGACCTGATGGGATAATAATTTTTTCTACACCATCCGGGCAATTGATTCCCTTGTTTTTGCACACCTCATTCACCTGACTGCACAAAAGATTATAATTATCCTGTGCATACTCAGGATTGGATATCACCGCGTATACCTTGATAGTCTCGCCTTCCTCAGCATAGCCGTTTATAACCGGCACAATCGGATAGTTGGTATCCATATCCAGTTTAAGCAGCGAATTGCCGACAGGCTGGTAACGATAGGCAGCCAGACCTTCTTTACCGATAAATTTCTGAAGCGACACAAATGTAAAAAATTTTTTCATAATTTCAATATCACCTTTCTGTTATTTTTTGCGTTCACGGTATTCCTTTACCGTCTTAAATATTTTCTCTTTGCCCTTACCGTACTGTTCAGGCGGCATATATGATGTATCGATATAATTTGCTCCGAATATCCTATGCATGTACATAAAATCTTTTATCCTGTCCTCATCATCTATGCTCACAGTTCTTCCGGTCTTTATAATATCTGATACATATTTCTTATAGCGCTCAATGTAATCTACTATTTTCCCTGTTGTGTCATTATACGGATTGTCTGTGAGTGTACTGCTTCCATACAGCTTGCCCGCGTCAAGCTCTGACAGACTGTCAATCTTCACCGACACGCAGCCATATCCGAACGGCTTTCCCTTTCCAATCCCCTGATAACAGCCATTGTCAAGCTGCAGCGCCCACAGCAGGAGCCCTAACTCATCCTCGCTGAGGTTCGTGAATTTGACAGTGCCATGGAACACCGTCTCCTTCGGTAAAGGCTTTATTATGGTTGGAAGCTTCTCATTCTTCTGGTCTATCTCCGGAACCTTCTCCGCTCCGTACCAGTACTGCTTATAGCCTCTCAGTTCTATCTCATCATCAAAATAGTTCTCATTGTGTTCCCCATCTCTTTTCAGATAGATTGGATAATAGCTTGCCCGCGGCTGTCCCGGGATAAGCGTTACTCCCGGCATTTCCTCAACCTTGCCATCAGCTTCGGCTCCTAAGAAGCTCAGCCTTGATTTGTATGAAAAATCATCGCCTGTAAAACCGAACATTGAATATACATAATCGATGACCTCCTTATCGGAAGCATTAAGCTCCTTATGTATCGGCGGCAGTCCATCCTCAACGCTCTGCTTTCCCGGAATCCTCAGATACAGCGTCATTCCGATGTAGAAATGCCCTCTGTAGTTAAGATAAAATACAGGCTTACATTCACCCTCCTTAGGCAGCTCCCATAATGATGTATCACCGTCATCCCTGATGCCCTTCAGGGCATTCACCCTGAACTCATAATCAGCCCTGTAGCTTTCTATATCCTCCTTAGGAACCTTCCTTCCTCTCTCCTTACCCTTCGGAGTGAACACATAAAGACAATGCGGCTTTTCTTTACTGAGCGGTCTGCCGGTAGAAAACATAATTCCGCGTTTCATGTATGGTTTTTTCTGTGCCTCCTCATCGGTTATCTCGTCGACAAGTCCATACCTGACCGTATAGTATACATTCCTATATTCCGCATAAGGAATGTCCGGGTTTCCTTTGTTCATCCTTATCAGGGCTGCATTTTTTCTTTTCAATCTGTAATATCCACTCTCAGAATCAGTGATATAGTATTCACCATTCTTACATTCGATATATCCAGCCTTGACATCGCGCGGAACAGACACCTTACTGTTCCTGTCATATACTGTTCCAAGCATTTCCTTATATTTTTCAGCAACTGCTCTATCGCTTCGCGCCACATCCCTTAAGAAAAAGCGTTCATCCTCTATATCCTCGCCATCCCTTATAAGTCCATACCCAAGTATATGTACATTCTCCCTTATAAGTCCTCTCACCGTTGAGCCGGGTATCTCGTAATTGCCTGCGATATTTTTATAGAAATGCTGTGTCTTTATACCTTCCTTCTGTCCGGCATGTGGTGCCTCCGTCTCCCCGCCGACAAACACAGGTGTCTTAGCCGTAAATGTATAATGAATCTCACCTGTCTTTAAATCCGTGGCAATACAGTTATGCTTCGGAAGTTCATCGACATCGCTGTATCGTTCTATCACGGTATCGGCAAACTCAATGAAATTATATGGAGCGTGCAATTCGTCCGCCTTATTATAGCCCTGAAAGCTCTTATTTGAAAAACAACGTCCCGAACCGTCTCTTCTACGAACATTATCATTTTTATCATTTGCATTATGCTTAGCAAAGCCGCGGTTATCGGAATTGCGGTCATATCTATTGTCATAACTATTGCCGCGGTTATTATTATCATTATACCATCCCATATTTAAACACCACCTTCCATGCCCGACATTCTCAGGGTCCTTACATAGTATTGTCCGTCATCATCAGTCCCCAGTATATGTCTGACTACCAGCTTTCTTCTGTCACCGTCAATATCATATTTTCTCTCAAGATACTTTTCATCCGCTTCCTCATACAGCTTCACGGCTCTGAGCACTCCGTCCGCATTTATGAATCTTATCTCCTCTTTCCCATCAAAGAAATGTGCCTCCATCAGCTCTTTGTCCGGAACGAAGTCCTGCGGTGTCTTTCCCCTGTACACATCGCTCAGTCTGTATATAAACGCGTAAGGCTTGCCAAGCGCTTCCGCCAATGCCGTATCATTATTTTCATACTCTTTTACCATCATCACACCTCCAACGAATCCATCCACTGTTTAAACATTCCGTCCTTATCGTCACAGCTTATATTGCGGTTCTCATCAAAATACATCGTTCCACTGCGTGTTCCATCAGATACCTCAACTGCCGCCACCTTCACATAGCCTCTGCCTATGGACTGACCGCCGCCAAGGTTATACAGTCCAAGCCCTAGGTCCCTCAGCGCATACAGCATCAAAAGATACATACGTTTTTTCTCTGCCGCGCTCTCATCGTCCGCATCCCCCGGCATGCTTATGCTTATCTGTGCTGCGGCGGATACCGGCTCCTCGTTTATAAGCGCCTTTTCTATGACACCGCCTGTAAATTTATTGATTCGGATTCTTGTACAGCACTTGGAGTTGACATTCTCATTGTACCTTACCCTCACCTCATCGAATAATACCAGACCCTTTTTTCCGTCACCGGTCTCTGTTCCGAACATTTCGTCCGGCAGTCTGCCTATGTTCTCTATGGATTTATTCTTTTCAAGCCAGTCTGCAATTATCTGAACCCTGTTTCTTATAACACCCTTGATGGAGGTTCCGGGAATTATGACGTACCTGACCTTTTTCCCTGTCTTTTCGTCATACTCATCCTCGATAATGTTCTGCTGTACCACATTCTGCTGCGTGTCCGCCGTATATTTTTTCTCAAAATCAAATGTCGCAGCCTTGATGAGAAATTCGGGAATCTCGCATTTGATATTGAAATTTACCCCGCTGTGCGCCGAAGCTGTCGCAGCCTTGGCTAAATCAAGCTTCCTGCCGTTGTACTCATCCTTAAGCCATGCCCTGCGCTCACTCTCATCCTTCATATGGTAAACCTGCTTAAAGACCTCAAGCTTTACCCTGCCATACCCGGATGTCTTATATGCGCCAAGCCTTATAATTCCATTGTCCATCGCGGCAAGTATTTTCTCCACCGCCTCCGCGTCGCTGTCCATATCGCGCTCCGTTCCCAGATAGGTGATTGAAAACTTAAATATGCTGCCCGCGCCTATGTGCCTCACATCAAATTTCGCTCCCTTGAGTGCGCTTCCCGACTTACTGTCTATGCGCAGTCTTGTCCTGAACTGCACCGGTGAAGTATCCTCAAAGACACCTTCCGATATAATCAGCCGCCCCTCCTTTTCGTTGGAGCCGAACAAGCCTTCGCAGACTTTTGCGCAGTTCACACCGGCATAGGCTCTCATTGCACCGGCAAGTGAGCTTCCCTGAATAATGGCTCTCCCGTCCGAACCGACAAGAATCTCATCCGTCTGCGCGCCACTGTCACCGGTATGTAAAGGCGATACACATTTTGCTTCTATCTTATATATTATTGCATTGTCAAACAGTGCCATATCCTACACCTCCGTATCAATTTTTCTACTATAGTCGAACAGTTCACACAGCAGCTTAAGACGCTCCACATCATCGGCTTTCACAAGCTTGTCATCCTCACCGCCGTTAAGCACGTTCATACAGATTTTTTCGATTCCGTAGTACTTCTGCTTATCCTGCTGCCTGTCATCAGCTTTCTTTAGGAATCTTTCAAGCTCCTCCCTGCACTTTTCGGATGTGAGACCACTATTATTGATTCTTCCGATCATTCCCTCTAAGAGCGCCTGCAGTCCGCCTATCTGGCTGGCAGATAGTCCTGAGGAATGGGCAATAAGCTCTTTCTGTGCGGTATCCATTATCCAGACACAGCGGTTCCTTCTTATCTGTGCCCGGTCGACAGGCTTACTGCCATGTCCACCCTCCGGCACTTCTGTGGCGGTATACTTTTCCTTGCCTGTTATGCTCTCAAAAATATCTTTTCTTATAAAAAGAATGTTGCCGAAGCCCTCAGCCCTTCTCGCACCGATTCCGCTCTGCTCCAGCTTGCGCAGATTGTGCACCGCCGGCACTTCATCCATGCTGAGCTTGAATATGCTTCCCATATCATACATTCTGACAAGTGGAAGACTGCAGCCCCATGTCACATTGTAACCTCCGTATTCGGACACCGATGTACTGCACAGCTCAATCTGCAGATTCTCAGGTGATCTAAGCTTCAGCATTTCACCTATTTTCTTACAGTCCAGACCGACCGGCTCCCCAGCCTCACTCATCATCGTGAAAGGTGACAATGCAAGCATATATATCGTGCTATCCGCCGTATCGCCCTCCCTGTATCCGTAGCAGTCCATCCATGCAGGCTGTTCACACTGCTCCTCTTAAAGTTAAACCTCTAAGTCCACAATCATCTA
>OJME01001787.1_pt1 | contig 16318 bp, 10 predicted proteins | sample 1597151 | NCBI WGS metagenome assembly OJME01 (sample SAMEA2452118, study PRJEB22498) | human gut metagenome | biome: human feces; feature: human gut; material: feces | place: Australia | collected 2012
AAGAAAGCGTCTGTAAAACTGGATGAAATTGTGATATACTGGGAGCGGTAGCTCCTTACGCTGCTCTGATAATCCCACACCTCTTCGTGGTGAGCAGCAGGCAACGATCTTATGGTCGGCTAAGATGTGAGAAAGATATAGAAAGATATAGAAAGATAATGTGGTCATGATGAAGTGGTTGAGGAGTCTGTTTGATAAAAAAGACGAAGATGTTATTATATCCAGTGAAGGAAATATATCTGAAAAAAATGAAGTTTATCACGCCAATATCGATAATCACATTGATATTAAGAAAGATGGGGTGAAGGAAACAATGGGCAAAAATCCTTTGCTTGATTTAAAAGAGCTGGAATTGAGAGATTTAAGCAAACATCAAATTGACGCTTTGGAGCAATGGTGTCGCCGATTAATTGATGATATTTTCAAGAAAAACTATGGAAATTCATATATTGATGCTGAAGTGCAGCCGGGACAACCTTTAATTAAAGCAAGCATAAAGCGAACAATAGAAGAAAGAATAAGGCAAGATCCGACCAGATTTCCTCGCTGGATTGATGGAATCGTGATGGAGGATTTGGAGTATTTTATTTGTCGAGATGATTTATACACAAGCTATTTTAAGGGGATTTTTGAACCGTTTTATTCAGTGCGTGAGGAACTTCGTTCTGTTTTGCAAAGATTGACCACTATCCGAAATAAAATAGCTCATGGTAATGCAGTTTCTGTACATGAAGCAGAACAAGCTCTGTGTTATTCCAATGATATTATAAATTGTTGTAAAATGTACTATGTCAGCATTGGAAAAGACAGAGAGTATAATGTGCCGATATTTACTAGAATTAAAGACTCTTTGGGCAACGATCATCCAAGAGCACGATTAGAAGAATATCCGTGGGAAGAACACTTTTATGGAGGACCGAGATACGATGGAGGAATTGGGGACAGGCCTAAACCAATTTTTCATTCGGGTGAATCTTATAAAGTGTGGGTAGAAGTTGATGGAAGTTTCAATGAGAATACATACACGGTTTCTTGGAAGTATGAATGTGGTGAACATAAAATTAATGGGCAGGGAAATTGTGTAGAGATATCGTTTACAGATGATATGGTTTCTTACCCATTGTATATTCAGTTTTCTTTAAAAACAACTAATTCTTGGCATCGGATGGCGGTTAAAGATTGTGATGATATATTAAAGATGAACTATGAGTGTATATTGCCGCTAGTAAGTAGTTATTAATCTGATGGAGGTACACAACAATGCCCAGAACAAAAGGCAGCAAGAACAAACCGAAGGTAGCCAATGACTACGCATCCCAGATTGCAGAGAAGCAGGAGTCTATCGCTTCCATGAACACAGAGATCACTACCATTACTGCTAATATTGATGCTCTGAAAGCTGATCTGAGAGGGAAGAAGGCATCGCTGAAGAAAGCTGAAAAAGAGCTGGCTTCTTTGAAAGCAAAAAAGGCGAAAGCGGATGCCAAGTCCGCCGAAGAAGCAAAGAAAGCTGAAGCCGAGGCTGTGTTGAAGAAGCTGCTGGCAAGCGGCATGAGTGCGGATGAAATCCTCGAAAAACTGAAATAAACAAGAACCCAATAAAATCCGTTTGGACAAACTGAACTTCAGGAGTTCATACGGTATTTTTTGAAGGGCATAAGATTTTCAAATAGATAAGATGTTTTTAATGTTATTTAACAAAAATGGTTTACTTTTGAAAAAATAGTGGTACTATAGACTTATAACAAAACTGTTTTAATAGTAGTTTAGAGGAATGATAAATATGGAAACATACAGACGACAAATAAAATTTTGCTATTACAAAGTAGCAAAGATAGAGATTAACGAAAATGAGCAGTCACATGTTGTAGGCAAATTTAATTTGGCCGAGTGGCTCATGAGTATGAAGAGTAAAGCTCTCGTACAGCGTAATGTGAAGCTTTCCGATTGTGTTGTGAATTTAGGGGAATATAGATTTAATAGTGAAACCGAAATATATGCTATTAGAGCTTATAAGCTTAGAGATGCTAATATTCCATCTAAGCTAAAAGAAGGAGAGGATGCGACTCCGATTCCGCTGGATCCTGATGAATATATTGGAGAAGATATAAATTTTTTATATGATCGGAAAAGAAGTATTTGTATGTTACAACAAAACAGAATGTCAATAGGTGTCAGTAGACTTGCTGAATGGATAAATCAAATTTGTCCAATGGAAAATTATAAAGTTGCTTTTATTCCTATATCAGACAAATTTGACGCAAATAGAATTGGTAACAGACTGGTCCGAACATTTGAAGTTTCATTTGCTAATTTTGAGCCTGACAATAAAAAAGGAAGCCTGGCGGAGATGATAAAAAGTGTAAATAAGTATAAGGGAACCACTGCCAAAATTACAATAAGTGTCGGACGTGAAAAAAAAGCGGAACTGGACAAAGCAGGTATTGTTGATTTGATAAACGATGTACAAGACAATCCGGGAATGATAAATAGTGCAAAAATTAAATTAAAGAGCGATACGTCATATAGTGATGATGATAAACCGAGGGTTGAAATAGTAGATTTGCTTGAGAATGCTATACATGACTATATTGCTTTTGACATAGAAAAAAAGAAACCTCTTGAATTTACTTATGCAAAATCAAGAATGCTTGAGAAATATAATGAAAGATTAGAAAAATTGGATCATTTATGTGTATGGTGATTATATGAAAAAACTAATAGAAATGGTATATCCATATGTACTATCAGTTATTATTTTTGTGTTATTCAAATTTGCAAAAAATAGTTTATATCAAAGTAAGAATATTAATGATGCACTTGATGCGGTTATTACGGTATCATCACTTATTATAGGATTTTTAGGTGCGGTATTGCCTGTTATAATGAGTATGAAAAATGATTCTAAATTGGTCAAATATGTTTTTGAAAGAGATAAAGATAAGCTGTTTTTAAAGTATATTAAGCAAACCTTGATAGTTGGCGTTTTAGTTATTATTGTTTCTGTTACAGTATATTTTCGAGATCAGTATAAAGATACCTGGTATGAAAAATGGAATATTCCAATTTTGGTATATATGTTATCATGTTTTTTATTGTGCACGTACAGATGCTTTAGTAACATGTTAAATCTTATTTTTATGAATGATGTTGAACTTTTTTTAGACGATGATTCTTTCAGAAAAAAGACTTCAAGTGAATTGGAGTTTGAGAAAGAATGTGAGAATCGATAATAGTAGGTAGGAAGTAAATAAGGCAGCTTGATGGATTTATGGAGTGATAATATAATTTGCAAGATTCGTCGCAAAATAAATAATCGAAATGTGGGTATTTTGGATTCATCAATTAAATTGAATGAAAGTGATTGTAATGTAGTTATTATGAAGAATATAAGAAAAATAGTCAGTTATTTACAATCAGTAATATTGTTACTAATAGGGATTACAACAGCAATTAATATAATAAACTGTATTTATATAAAGATACAGTTTGTTTTGTTAGAAGAAAATCAATTATTATACATATATTCATCTTTAGCTCAAGTTATAGGCGCTATTTTAGGACTTACAATTGCAAGCTACAGTATGATAGATTCAAAAATGAAAGTTTATGCTGAAAATGATGACACTGTCGAAGAATATATAGATGAGGGGCGGAGAGAGTGTTATAGGTGCTTTTTATTTATTATTGTATTTTGCATTTTGGATATAATATTTTGTTTAATGACAATAGCTACATATAGTAATAATTTAAATATATATACTCCGTTTTTGATGACGGAGTCAATTATTTTATTTGTATTTGTTTTGATAGAGATATTCAGATTTGTTATGTATCTAAATCCAAATGAGGTAAGTGAGAAAGGTGAAAAAGATAAGAAAGAAATAGATTTACTATATGAGAAAAATAATGATGATAAATTAAATTCTAAAGATAATTTAAAAGCAACATTTAGTATGTTTGTGACAAATTACAATCAATTGGAACAGACTCTAATAAAATTGGCTCGTAAAGTTATAAACTCAGAGGATTCCTATTATAAAATTAAAATATTTGATGCATTAGATATTTTATTTAATGGTGGTATCATAAATGGACAGGTATGTAGCCAAATTGACGAAATACGTCGTTATCGAAATGCAATAGTCCATAGTTGTGATGATGAAAAAAATATAAATGGATATATTTATGAACGAACAAAAGATTATTTAAAGTTATTTAGTGAAGTGATAGAATGTATAAATGATGAGAATAAGGAAAATAAGATCAGCAATTTGAAACAGTATGGCGAGAAAAATGGATTTAGTGAAACCGATAGATCTATCATAGAATATATTAATGAAAAATCATGTGCAACAATATCGGAATTGGCTGAAACGTCAGGTAGAACTAGAGTAGCTATAAGAAGACGACTGGAATTACTACAGAGATATGGCATTATTACAAGAGTAAGAGATGGTAAGGAGGTATATTGGAACGTAAATAAATAGTGAACAGTATTTGGGGGAATTTCAAATGAATTAAGATAAACCTGAATCCGTGAAGTTCCTTGTTTTATAAAACTAAGCCCATAAAAATAGGTTTAGCATAGTGTGGAGAACTAGAACGGACTGACATTTAGATGTGTTGTAACAGACAAGAACGGAAATACTGTAATTTGTGTGTTATTGCGAGGTGTGAATACTCAGAGGTGTATTTATGTACGTATGAGGAGGTTTTATGATTCGACGAGAAAATATAATTAAAAGATTTACAATGGGAATAAGTGTTTTAACAGCCTATATACATTATATGGGGAGCTTAAATATGCATGATATAAATATTAGTTCTGAGCAGTTTATATGTGATTTACTAAATATTTTATATAATGTAGATTTGAAAAATGCGAATAATAATAGTTTTAATAATGTGGGATATGATTTAATCAGCGAAACGAAAAGGAAAATCGTACAGGTTACATCGACAGATAAACCAGATAAAATCATAAATACAATCAATGTTATAGAACATAATATACAAGAGCGTCGGGAAAAGTTATATAGGCTCAAAGAGATTAATTATATAAAAAAAGAAAATTTAGAAAAGTATACGGATAAACTTAAAGAAGATTGTAAAAAACTTAACAATGATTTAAGCAAACAAAAATCTATTGAATGTTATAGCTTATATTTTTTTGTAATGGTAGAAAATGCGGAAAAAACAAAAAATTATAAGGGGAAAAATGGGGCTGGTTATCTAATTAAAGAAAATATAGTGTTTGATAAAGAAGTTAATATTTTAGATTTTACATCGTTAATAAGAAAGGCTAATAGTATTTCTGAAAATTCCGATTGTGATTCGACGGATGTATTAAATTCTTTAGAAAATTTTATGAATAAGAATAATAGTATATTTGGGAGTTTTACTAATGAATGTAAATGTATATGTAATAGAGTGGAGACGGTTATCAAAGAATATTCAGATAATTTTACGGAGAAATTGTTTCGACATAAGTACATTTCCGATAGTAGGGTTACTTTAGATAGATTATTTGTGAATCCAAGAATATACGCAAATGGTTCAGATAATGCTGATATGGTGAAGGTTCTATCAAATTTTTTGTGGGATGAAACAGAAAACAGAATTCTATTTATAGAAGGAGATGCTGCAATTGGGAAAACAAGTGTGATTTCTTATTTGTGTTATCATTATCTAAATGATGATGAAGTATGCAAAACGATTTTCCTTCAAAATCAGTTAGTATGCATTAGATTAAGAGAATTGGATTTTTCTGATAAAAATAAAAAGATTGATAAAATAATTTTAGATTATCTGAATATTGAAAGAATTGAAGAGTTAAGAAGCCAGTATCCAAATTGTATATTAATCATGGATGGTGCGGACGAAATGAGCATGATTGAAGGTATACATAAAGGAAAATTAGAAGAATTAATTATAGCTATAAGAAAAACTTTTAAGAATAATAAAATAATAATAACAACAAGACCGCAGTTCATTGATGAAAAAGCATTTGATGGTAGGAGTTTTGGGGTAAAAACGATTAAACTGTTACATTTTGATGATAAAACAAGAAATGAATGGATGAAAAAATACGAAGAATGTGGAGAATATATTCCTGATTCAACTAAAAATTATATTAAAAATTTGGATGAGCAAACGGCAATAGGAGTAGCTGATACGCCGTTAGCATTATATCTATTGGTTGCATGCGATATGAGTCATAAACTTCAGGATAATATATGGGCTTTATATCATGAGATTTTTAATAATGCTATTGTTAATACAGAGTACAATGAGAATTTTGATAATAATTTGGAGCACCCAATAAAGCAGTATGAAAAATTGTTATATAATGTAGTTTGTAAAATTGCTTATAGAATGTTTCAAAATTCAGAAGAGGAACGATATTATATAACTTCATATGAGCTCGATGAAATTATTGAAGAACAAAATTTGGAATCTGAAATTATAGATGGAATAAAGAAGTGTTGTGTGTTATGTGCTTATTGGAAGAATAATGGTCATGATGGAGCACTAGAATTTTACCATAATAATATTAGAGATTATTTTTTTGCAGAATACATATTCAATTTGTTGATTCCAATAATGGATAATAGATACGAAAATAAAGAAGAGTGTTTTCTTAAAATTATGTGTGAAATTATGCAATATGGTAGAATATCTCACACAACATGGGAACAAACGTTCTTGTTTATTTATAAAAGAATACAGTATATGGGAAATAATTGTGACGATATAAAAAAGTTTACTGTTATATTCATTAATATGTATAAAAATATAATTTTAAAAGATACTATTTGGAAATTTTGCTATAAAGGGTTTTATTATCAGAAATTGAAAAATACACTGTTTAATACATTTTTGCTTATACGAATTTTTATGAGCGCTACTCACTCAAATGATAAATGTATAAAAACTAGATTTTGTAATTCAGAAGAAGAATTGGCACTTATAAAGAACAGCAAGATACTATTTGATTTGAATGAGTTATTTGACCAAAGTATTGCTATTGGAAAGAATGATATTATCTCAGTTGGTCAAAATTGTAATTTAGATAATATAAGCTTTGAAAAGATAAATTTAAGTGATATTAGTTTTAAACATTCTAGTTTAGAATCATCGAATTTTTGTAATGCAAATCTTGAAAATATTGATTTTAGTGATTGCAATTTATCAAATACTTTGTTTTCAGGTTCTACGTTATTAAATATTAATTTTTCTGATACGAGCTTGAGCAATGTGGATTTTGAAGATTGTAATATTATTGCGTGTAATTTTGTAAACGCAACAATAGATAGAGGAAAATTTGATTCGGCTAAAATAAATAAATGTTGTTTCAAAAATTGCAAAATATATGAATTGGATTGGGAGAATGCAAAAGTTGGTGGATGTTCTTTTGATAATGCAGAAATATATTATTCGAAGATTCGAAGTTTTGTTTTGAAAAAAGAAAGTGTTAACAAGGTTTGGTTCAAAGATTGTTTTTTGAATAAAATACAGATTGATGATTGTGAACTTGAAGAATGTATATTTGAGGAATGTAAAATAGATGGATCAAAGTTTATAAATACGCATATAAATAAATCGATATTTAAACATGTATCATGCAAAAATGTTATGTTTAATAACTCTATTATATCGTCAAATGAGATTATTGATGCGAATTTTGAGGATGCCTCATTGGCACAGGCTAAAATAAGTAAGAACAAATGGGAAAAATTAAATTTAAAGAATACAGATTTCAGACATACAGAAATCTATTCAGAAGACTACAAAATACTCAAAGGTTATAATGCTAATTTGAAATGGGCAGTTTATGAACAGTTGATAAAATGAGTATGTTGATAAGAAATCTATTATATAAACATTTTGGTAAAGCTAAATGAGAGGTAGAAAAATGACTATAATTGGGCAAGAATTAAAAAAATGGAGAGATTCGTTAAATATAGGAGAACTAGATAAATATGACATTACGGTAGCCAATATAATTATTAATAATTTTGATGAATTGAGAGAAGCAGGTGGAACGGCGCGGGGTAAGAGAAGTGTAAAATTTGCTGAAATGATTAATAAAAAGAAAAATATATGTGATACTTCATTATCGAATGTTTCTGAAGGTCAATCATATTCAGAAAAGCGCATCAAAAGAATAATTTCTTTAGAGGTTGATTCATTTAGAGGATTTGCAACAAGTAGAAATTTTTTGCTTGATAAGCAATATGTTTTTTTATATGGACCTAATGGGTCGGGGAAAACAAGTTTTAGCGAGGCTTTAGAATATGGTCTTTTAGGAAATATAGAAGAGGCAGATGCAGATAATATTAAGCTTCCATCATATATAAAAAACACATATACAAAGCAGGGAAAACAACCTATTATTCGTTGTCTATTTGATGATGGTAGTGAAGGTGAAGCAAAGATTTCTTATGATACATATCGTTTTTCTTTTGTTGAAAAAAATCGAATTATGGAATTTTCGCATTTGAGTAGATTAAATACAAAAAATCAAGGTGAAAGAATGGCTGCTTTATTTGGATTGTCAGAATTCTCATCTTTTATTCAAGGGTTTTCAAGTAGTATTGATGAAAAATATTTACCAATAAGTTCTATTACGGAACAATCGTTTAAACAACAGCAAGCTATTAGAGAACAGAAACAACAGGAACTTGATAGATTGCAAGAAGAACTTAATGAATTATATGAAAAACAGCAAAGAAAAATTACTGCATTAAAGCAAAAAGATAATTCTATTGAAACGATTCAGCAGGCTATAGAATATTATGATAATCCTAAGAATGGAATATTAACTCTTAAGCTCCAAGATAAGAATAAATCAACAATAGAAATAATTGAATATCAGAGCTATATTGAAATAAAGAATTGTTGCACAAAAATGCAAAAAGGTTTTTCTAATATACGTGATAAAAGGGAAAGATTAGCGGATAAAGCATTAGAAGTAAATTATAAGAAATTGTTTGAAATTATATCTGAATTAGATGAAACTGGTGTATGTCCAGCGTGTGGAACAACTATAAGCAGAGCAGAGAGAAATCCTTATTTATATGCAAAAAAGAAGATTTTGGAATATAAGGAAATTGATACACTTACTCAAGAAATCCAGAATGAGGCTTATAATGTTAAAAACATTATGGATGAATTAAATTATATTATTACAAATAATAAAGAATTAATAAAACTTATAGGTGTTAATCCAGAAACTCGTAATATGATTGGGATTGATGATATTAAAACAATGAATGATTCTATTAAAACGTGGATTGATTTTTCTAGTAGTATAAATAGCTTATTAGATAATGATATTAACGAAAAAATCACAAAACATAATATCATTGCAGACAATAAAAATAAGTCTTATGAGAAAGAAATTGAAGAGTTAAAGAAAATTGAAAAAGAATTAGTTACATTGTCAGCACAAATAGAAGAAAAACGGAAACTTATTGCAAGTACAAATAAATTTATTGAAGAATTTGATGAAAATGTTAAAGAAATATTATTAACGATAAATAAAGAAAAAAAGCAGGCTGAGTTTAACTCTAATATAGTTAAATCGTATGAAAAAATAATATTGAATCTTAGCACCTATATGAAAAAATTACCAGAGTTAATAGCACAAAATTTAGAAGATAAAATAGTCGATTATTATAATATTATTAATCAGGGTGATGCGAGTTTTGAGATGTTATCAAGTGTTTGCCTGCCTTCTGCTAATTCCAATAAACTGGTATTGACTTTTATGGATGGAAGTTCATCTGAAGCACTGCATGTATTAAGCGAGGGGCATATTAAGATATTGGGGTTAGCTATATTGTTGGCAAAGGCTGTTAAGGATAACATGAACTTTATTATCTTTGATGATATTGTAAATGCGATTGATGATGAACATCGAAATGGTGTGGCTAATCTTTTAATGAAATATGAGGATTTTAAAAATATTCAAATAATTCTTTCAACGCACGGAGATCAATTTATTACAAAATTGAAAGACAGACTTGGAACGAAAAGGAGCAATAAAGATGCTGTGATTTATAAGTTTTTGCCAGCAGATTCTTTAAACGAAAGAGGCGTGGTCGTAGAGTATTCAGATGCTAAAACTCCTATAGAAGCGGCACAAATAAAATACAAAAATAATGAGTTAAAGGATGCTGCATCAAAATGTAGGCAAGCTATGGAAAGCATTTCATATAACTTATGGAATAAAATTTCTCAAAGTTCAAATGGACAGATATCTGTAGCTATGAGAACTCCTAAAACACAACCAGATTTATATTCTATAGTTGATGCATTGATAAAAAAAACAAAAACCATGTCAGGAATGGAACCTATAAGGGATAATTTGCAAGAAATTAAAAAAAATGATAATTGGCGAGTATTAAATAAAGGGGTTCATTTTGAAGATGAACAACAAGAATTTGAAAGAGATGATATAAAATGTGTTTTAGATATTCTTATAGAACTTGATAATCAGGTGCGAAACATAAAAATACAGAATATAGCAAGTGTATATTAGATATTTGGAGGGATGGAGCTGGAAAGCTGTACTATGATGGTCGCGAGTACAGCATGAAGAAGGGGGACGGTGTTTTTATTGATTGTAAGAATATGTATACCCATATGACAGGTGAGGATGAAGACCGGCTTTGGAGACTGTAGTGGTGTCATTTCTATTCCATTATGCTTCCAGATATTTATAACAAATACCGGGAGAGCGGCGGTAAGCCTGTTTTTCATCCTGTCAGGTTCAGGCAGATTGTCAAGATTATGAATTCTATATATGAGATAAGTTAAAGCTGACTTGAAAAAGTAAATTCCAGTGCAGGGGTAAATTCCACCACGCTTTAAAATTCTTCGATTTTTTAGAATTGTGGTAGGCTAAATCCTTATAAAACTGCTATAATTAGATTAACTTTCCATAAAACATCTTACTTTCAGGCATGGCAAACAAGCCTCTGGGGAGTTTCTGTGCGAAACTAAATTCCACAGGCCGCATTCAAAAAATATGAATTGTTAAGTTCCAGCCTGACAGCAGATTTTTATGCTAAGTTAGTGGTTTTAAGATAAACAGTAAGCAATTCGTGTACGAGACTCTGATCGGATGGGGATTAAATCCGGAAAAGACGTATTCTTTTAAAGGGGAGTATCTGGAAGAACATAAAATGGTTGTTTTTAGTTTAAAAAATACAGATTAAATGTTATATCAAATAGAAATACAATATTGTTAGAGTTAATAGTTTTGAAATTCTATTGATGAATTAATTTGTCTATGTTACCATCAACTTATAGAAACTTAAGGAATGTAGAATGTTAGGGTGGTAATTATGAGTTTATTTGATAATATTCCAGAAGGTACAGATATTATAGAAGTTAGAAAAAAAGTGAATAAAATGCTTTCTGAAGCACGAAAAAAAGCAAAACCCCCAAAATGTATATTGTGTGGAAAAGAACAAAGTAGTTTTTGTAATTCTCATTCTGTTCCACAAATGTGTTTACGTCCGATTGCAGATAGGGGAAAAGTTTTACATGCATCATTGGCAATGGGATTTGATATAGGAGTAGTAGATTTGGATGGGGGTGTAAATAAATCTGGCACATTTAATTATATTTGTAGGGAATGTGATGCGAAATTCTTTCAGGATTATGAAAATCCAGATAATATAATACAACCGCCAACAGATAAAATTCTTGCAGAAATTGCAGTAAAAAATATGCTGTTGCAGTTAAATAAGCGTGCAAATGAACAAGAATTGATTCCAGTATTACAGCGAGAATTGGGAATGTATGAGAATCCGGATGATTTATCTAAAATAAAAACTTTAGACCAAAAAGAATATGAAGAAGAAGTCTTATTTCATCAAGATATAGCGAAGAATAATAAAGTAGGTGGATATCAGATTTTATTTTGGAAAGTCCTACCATATAAAGTGCCAATAGCAACTCAAAGTGCTATTGTATTACCATATGATATGGAAGGAAATATACTCAATGAGATATATAATTTTGATGAATCTGTCAGAATGCAATATATGCATATAGCAGTGTTTCCATTAGAAGATGAGAGTGTTGTATTGGCATTTTATCATAAAAGAGATAAGCTTTATAGGCAGTTACGACACCAAATAAATTCTTCTTCACAAGAAAAAGTATTACAATATATAAATTATTTGATTTTTGAGCATACAGAAAATGTCTATTTTTCTAAGAAAATAGAAGAGGAAATAAAGAATAATAAGATGATTGAAAAATTAAGTCAGGAAGCAAATGGACTTCCTAGATTTGGTTATTTAAGTGCTGATAATATGTTTGGAATAGGATATGAAGCTGTAAAACCAGAAGATATACCTAATTTCTTAGATGAAAGCTGGGCTATTAAAGAAGAGGAAAGCACGGATGGGGAAGAATAACAGCGTAAAGAAAATAGATGAAGAACAGATTTTGAAGAGATTTGAATACACTGTACAAGAATATATCAGATTTTATGATTTTTATAAGAATCAGGAAGTGAGTGAAGAAAATACAGAAGCTTTTTATGTTATGTTACAAACTAAATTAATGATTCTTAGGAAATATGATTATAATAGGGAAGATGTATATTTGAGTAATGTATTTGATGCCATTGATAAGATGTATCCAGAAGTGGGAGAAAATATTAATATTCTTAGAGAAAAGTTTGAGAAGCTTAATAATTATTATATGGAAGTAATTCTGTCTGACGGGACGAGTCTTAATCTTTATAAAGCTATAGAGGATGTGATGTATGGTTTATATCTACATGCGGATCCAGATAAAATAGAAAGATTGCTCAAAACAAATAAAAATGTGTATCTTATGGCTGTAAAGGAATATATTACTGTTTTGGAAGGAATAGTTGTTGATACATATAATTCAATAGTTGATAAAATGAAAAATAAGTATAGTCAGCAAGAGGAAACAAGTGCATCTGTAATTTTTATGGGAGATTCAACGAATGAAAAACATGATATAAAAAATTCACCGTATTGGAAGAACCTATATGGAAGAGATTTGGAAGATACCGAAATAAAAGGTATATTTCAAGATATGTCTGATGAAGATATAGAAATTTATCTAAAAGGTTCAATATTTCTTCAAGAAGCATATAAAGAAGATTATTCGGTTGAAACATTAGAAAAATTAGTATTCCCATGGGTAAGAAGTGATTGGGGAGATTTTTCCGATTTGCATAATTTTGTTATAGAGAAGAAAAATATTGGTTTAAGCAGCAGGGTTCAATATAATGATAGACATGATATTGCTTATTTGAAAATCTTTCAAAATGTTGAAAATGCTTTTGTTGTAGAAAAGCCACATCAAATACCAGATATTTGGATATTGAATTTTGTAAAAAAGAATGAAAAATATGGTTGGAGGATATATGGGATTGGAGATAAAATAGCAGATTATAAGGAATCGGGTAGTATCTTGGATTGGTTTGAGCATATTAAGGAAGATAAATAAATTTAGATTGATCATTCAATTAAATAGCAAAAATATAGAGCTTTTTAGAAATCAAAGGCTCTTGTTTTATATATACCCGTCTTCCGTCGTAGTACTATGAAAGTTCCGACGTTTTCAAATTAAAAATTTTGATGTACAAAGTTACAATACGGAGCAAAACGCGGCGAAAGTTATTCTCTAATAAAGAATACCAAACGACAGCAGCAAGAACGTTCCGATAGGCAAGACGATGATTTGTACGACGAACTGTACTTTGACGACAGCCCGTATTAACGCAAAAAGTAAATTTAATACTATATTTTTCAGAAATTGTATTGACAACTCAGAGATTTATAAGATAATAGTGGTGTGGTGTATAACTACTATGAACAATTATGAATTTTTACAAGCCTATCGAGTATCAAGACCTTATATGTAGCATACACAATTTGGCGGAGCGCTACGGCATTACCGACGAGATGACCAAGAATTTCCTTGTTTACAATTTTCAAAAGGAGAAAACTCAAAATGGCAAAAAACCTTGAACGATTACAGGCGCGCGAAGCCAAGGAACTTATCCGCCGCGAAAAGCAGTTGGGCGCAAGAAGCAACAGGTTTTATTTGATTTACTTGTTTATGATTTTGTCGCTCATCTACATAACGGACGAAATCGCGTCTACTATATCCATTCAGTTTCAGGCGAATATAGTTACAGAATTCTTCGTAAAAAATATGGGTATGGAATACGGCGCGGGATTATCGCTCTTTTCCGCCATAGGTTTTATTTCCTATCCGGTAACACTGCTTATTATTTTCTATCGTCCCCTTGCGGACAAATTCGGGCGTAAGCCGTTTTTGGTTATTAACACGTTATGTATGGGTTTAGGGCTGTTCCTTGTGTATTTATCCAAAGATATCTACGTTTACATGATAGGCGGCACGTTGATGAGTTTTATGGTCTCGCACGATATGCAATGTGTGTACATACTGGAATGCTCCGACAAAAAGTCTCGCGCCCGTAACTACGCAATCGTAAAAGCGGTGGCGATACTGGGCACGTTACTTGTTCCGTTGCTTAGGGCTACACTCATGCAAAACGTAAGCGAGCGTTGGCACGTAGTATATTTGGTGCCGGCAATTATCGGTTTTGTAATGTCGTTATTCGCGCTGCTTTTTGCTAAGGAAACAAACGCATTTTTGACTAAAAGAATAGAGTATTTAAAAACGCCTATAGAAGAACGTGAACAACGCAGCAAGGAAGGACGCGAACAAAACGCACAAGGCGGAATTCTGACCGCTGTAAAATTCGCATTCAGACACAGACAATTGCGCTTTTTGATTATTGCTTGTTGCTGCTTTTATCTCGCTTCGTTAGGTACGGCAACGTACAGTACGGTCATGGCAAAGTCGGCGCTGATGACGGAAGAAGAAATAACTCTTGCTTTGTTTCTGTATCCCGTCGGCAACGCGCTGTTTACATTGATTTCCGGTTTTGTGTCGGATAAATTCGGACGTAAAGTAACTATAGTCGCAATGTCTTGTTCGGCGTTGACGTGTTATTTGCTGTTTATCTTTAGCGGTATGTTCAAGTGGACTCCGTATTTGACGGGTTTTGCTATCGGCGGATTTATGGGCAGTTACTGGGGCGCAGGCGATACCATCGGCGGAATTATGTTTTCCGAATCGACTCCTACAAACCTGCGTTCGTCGGTTACGGTAATCAATACGTTGCTTAACGGAGTTATGGGCGGACTTGCAACAGTTATTACTATGATACTGCTGCCTATCATTCCCGAAAGAATGTTTGGCTATATGTATTTGGGCTTGACGGTTCCGGGGCTTGTAGGTGCAATTGTAATAATGTGGCTGTTTGTCGGCGAAACTCGCGGACTTGATCTTAAAACTGTAACCGGTACGGAATGGGATAAGCCTAAAAAGGTTAAAGAAGAACAACAGGACGGTGAATAAAATGAATAACAAACGATTTGAAATCGGCGCAAGCGAACAGCCGTTAGATATTATTAAGGAAACGTGCGGTTTTGCGGGCATTTTTAAGCAAATAGGTGTTATAGGGGATTCTTTGGCATCGGGCGAGTTTGAAAGTCACGATGAAAACGGAAATATAGTTTATACCGATATGTACGAGTACTCGTGGCCCGCCGTTTTAGAGCGCATTACTGGAACAAAATACAACAATTATTCCCGCGGCGGAATGACCGCGCGCGAGTATGTTCAAAGTTGGGCGGACACAAACGGATTTTGGCAATGGAATCAAGCGTATATTATTGCGTTAGGCAACAACGATTCGTTTGTGTTCGGGCATCCTCTGGGAAGTGTCAAGGACGTCAACGCCGATTGTCCGCAGGATAATGGCGATACGTTTTTCGGTAATATGGGCAAAATCATTTCCAAACTTAAAACAATAGAGCCTAACGCGCGTATTTTTGTTGTAACTCCTCAACTGCGCGGTGAAGCGTGTGATAACGATATCCGTTATATCGCAAGCGAACTCGCCAAATTGTGCGATATGTTTGAGTTTACTTACTTGCTGGATATGACTGCGCATGCGCCCGTATACGATGCAGAAATGCGTAAATCGTTCGGGTTGGGCTTTCATCCGAACCCGATGGGCTACTATGCATACGCGTTGATTGTGGGAAATTATATCGATTACATTATCAGAAGTAACCCGCAGGAATTTGCTACGATATCGTTTGTAGGTACGTTGCTCAAAAACAAAGATTACAAATAGAATAAATTTTTTCCGATCCTCTCAAGTTCGTTCATGGAATCTTTGTTTTTTTCAAGTTCATCTCTGGCTGTTGCG
>OJME01001838.1_pt1 | contig 16012 bp, 9 predicted proteins | sample 1597151 | NCBI WGS metagenome assembly OJME01 (sample SAMEA2452118, study PRJEB22498) | human gut metagenome | biome: human feces; feature: human gut; material: feces | place: Australia | collected 2012
CACCTAACAACATTTTCGTTGCTGGTTTCATTGGTTCTCCACAGATGAACCTTGTTGATGCTGCAGTCAGCCAGGAAGGTTCACAGGCAGTTCTTAAGATGAGCGATGATGTTACTATCAAGCTTCCAGCAGATAAGAGCAAGAAGATTATTGATGGTGGATATGTTGGAAAGACAGTTGTAGTTGGTATCCGTCCAGAGGATATCAAGGATGACCCAGAATTCATCGCAGCTCATCCAGATACAAAGTTCACATCTACAATCAGAGTATACGAGTTACTTGGTTCAGAAGTTAACCTTCACTATGAAATAGGTGATGTTACATGTACAGCAAAGGTTGGTCCTAGAACAACAGCTCGTCCTGGTGATGAGGTTACATTTGCAATGGATATCGCAAGACTTCACGTATTCGATAAGGAAACAGAGAACGTAATTACTCACTAATTACAGTTTCTAAATTATAATGAATTTATAAAATTTAGAGGAAGTGTATAATTTCTATACATTTCCTCTTTTTTTTTTTGTCGTTTTGCTTTACAATATTATAGTAAGTGTCAAGTTATGATTAATCCAATCATAAAAAGGAATATAATGTTAATCTTAAGAAAAATATAATTGCTGACTTAAGAAATTATTTTTAGCATGTAGGTAGAGAATATAATTAAAATTAAGATAAGAATAGTTATAGGCTTTAGTATTGGATATAACTTTGAAAAATCGCAGGTATATGAATAGGAGTACGATATGATTTCAAATCAGATTTTACAGACAACTGTCGATGGATTAAAAGAAATATCACGCGTTGATTTATGTGTTATTGATGCAGAGGGTAAGGTTGTGGCAAAGACATTTGATAGTGTTGCCGAATGTACAGCCGATGCACTTGTATTTATAGATTCACCAGCAGATAGTCAGGTAGTCAACGGATACCAGTTCTTCAAAGTAGTTGAAGATGGCAATCTTGAATATATAATATTAGCAAAGGGAACAAGTGACGATGTATTTATGTTAGGAAAGCTTGCAGCATTCCAGATACAGAACCTTCTTGTTGCCTACAAGGAAAGATTTGATAAGGATAACTTTATTAAAAATCTTCTTCTTGATAATCTTTTAAGGGTTGATATGTATACAAGAGCAGAAAAGCTCCATATTGAAACAGATGTCAAGAGAGTTGTATACATAATAGAAACTAAGCACGAAAAGGATACAAATGCACTTGAAATAATAAGGACATTATTTGTCTCAAGACCAAGAGATTTCATAACAGCAGTTGACGAGAAGAGTATAATACTTGTCAGGGAGGTTAAGCCGGGTGAGACTTATGAAGACCTTGACAAGACAGCAGAGGTTGTTATAGATATGCTTAATACAGAGGCTATGAGTTCAGCACACATAGCTTATGGTACTATTGTCAATGATATAAGAGAAGTATCAAGGTCATATAAGGAGGCTAATATGGCGCTTGATGTAGGCAAGATATTCTACAGTGATAAGAATGTTGTTGCTTACAACAGACTTGGCATAGGCAGACTTATATACCAGCTTCCACTTCCTTTATGTCAGATGTTTATCAGGGAAATATTTGACGGCAAGTCGCCTGACGACCTTGATGAGGAAACATTATCAACAATTAACAAGTTTTTTGATAACAGTCTGAATGTTTCGGAGACATCTAGACAGTTATATATTCATAGAAATACCCTTGTATACAGACTTGATAAGCTTCAGAAGACTACAGGTCTTGACTTAAGGGTATTTGATGATGCAATCACATTTAAGATTGCGCTTATGGTTGTTAAGTATATGAAGTATATGGAAAGCAAGGATACATATTAATATGTGCAGCAGGCGGTTTTAGCCAGCATTAATCGTGGTCGTTATAATATCAGAATTTAGTTATATGTACAGTTTGGAGGAATATATACAATGATAATTATGGAAGATGTTACGAAAACGTATGCATCTGGTTCAGATGTTCCTGCACTGAATGGGATTAATCTTCACATTCAGGAAGGCGAGTTCGTATTCATAGTAGGTAAGAGTGGTTCCGGTAAGTCGACACTTATCAAGCTTCTTCTTAAGGAACTTGACCCTACATCAGGTAAAATATATGTAAACAAGAAGTACCTTAATAAGCTTACAAGAAAGAAGCTTCCTTACTTAAGAAGAGATATAGGTGTTGTATTTCAGGATTTCCGTCTTTTACCAGATAGAAACATTTATGAGAATATAGCATTTGCACAGAAGGTCGTAGAAGCGCCAACTAAGAAGATTAAGAGTAATGTTCTTAAAATGCTTTCAATGGTCAACCTTCTTGACAAGTATAAGTCTTATCCTAATGAGTTATCAGGTGGTGAGCAGCAGAGAGTGGCTATCGCAAGAGCTCTCATAAACAGACCATCTATACTTTTATGTGATGAGCCTACAGGTAACCTTGATCCAACTAACTCTAATGAGATTATGAAAATTCTTGATGCTGTTAATAAGCAGGGAACTACAGTACTTGTAGTTACCCACAATATGGAAATCGTTCAGCAGATGAAAAAGAGAACGATTACAATGAGTCAGGGCAAGATTATAAGTGATTTGGAAAAGGGTGGTTATTTCTATGAAGATTAGATCGTTATTTTATCATATTAAAGACGGATTAAAGAACATCTATCGTAATAGACTGTTCTCTCTTGCGTCAATAGCAACTATAGCGGCGTGTATATTCCTTTTTGGATTATTCTATTCGCTTGTAACAAACTTTCAGTATATGATACATAAGGCTGAGAATGAAGTCTGTGTCACAGTATTCTTTGACCAGAACCTTACAGATGCTGATATTAAGAAGCTTGGAGATACGATAAGCCAGAGAAATGAGGTTTCACGTATACACTATACTTCAGCAGATGAGGCGTGGGAGAATTATAAGGCTGAATATTTCAAGGATTATCCACAGCTTGCAGAAGGCTTCAAGGATGATAATCCTCTTGCTAATTCATCATCTTATGAGATATATCTCAATGATGCTTCAAGTCAGGCTACTCTTGTTACATACCTTGAAAATCTTGACGGTATAAGACAGGTAAACAGGTCAGAGGCAACAGCAAGCGGACTTGCAAGTGCAGCACGACTTGTCAGCTATGTAGCAATAGCTATTATCGTTATACTTCTTGCAGTATCTATATTCCTTATCACTAATACTATCGTAATAGGTATTACTGTGCGTAAGGAAGAGATATCAATTATGAAGTATATCGGTGCTACGGATGCGTTCGTTGATGCGCCATTCTTCGTAGAAGGTATTACTATTGGTATTATAGGTTCTATTATACCTCTGGTTATCCTTAGATTTATCTACGAAAATGTTATTAACTATGTTATGAATAAGTTTTCAATACTTCAGAATATTCTTGCATTTATGCCGGTAAATGATGTATTCAGGATACTGGTTCCTGTAGGAATTCTTCTCGGTATTGGTATTGGTATATTAGGAAGTTTCTTCGCTGTAAGAAAGCATGCTAATGTATAATAAATAATGTTAAAGACAACTAAAGAGTTGTGGTTTTTAGCATATTTGCAGGGTATAGGATCGTTGCGAAGGGAAAGCTTTGGCAGCGGTCCTGTTTTATAAGAGTTATCTTATAAACATATGGCTTTATGGAGGAATTGTATGAGGAGAGCATTAGTGAAAAGAGTTGTTACCCTGTTACTGCTTCTGACAATGGTCGTACCATATTGTTTTGTCACATATAATGATGTATATGGTGACAGCAAACAAAATCTTAGCGATGCTAACAATAAGAAAAGTGACCTTCAGAGTGAATATGATAAGACACAGAAGAAGCTTGATGAGCTTAAGTCACAGAGTGATGATGTGGAAACATATCTTGCACAGTTGGATTCACAGATGTCAACAGTTAATAGGTCGTTGAATGAAGTAAGTGGTCAGATAGAGCAGATAGAAACAGAGATAACTGAAACAGAAGAAAAGCTTGCCGAAGCAGAAGATGATGTTGATGAACAGTATGATGCAATGAAGCTTCGAATACAGTATATGTATGAACATAATGATGAGACATATTTTGCACTGCTGCTCAACTCTGAGAGTATGGGTGATATGCTTAATAAAGCAGAGTATATTACAAAGATTTCTGATTATGACAGGAAAATGCTTGAAAAGTTCAATGATACAGTGAACTTTATAACAGATGCAAAGATAAAGCTTGAACAGGACAGGGAAACTTTGGTTGCAAAGCAGGATGAACTCCAGGATAAGAAGTCTTCGCTTGAACTTCTTGAGGAAACCAAGCAGAACGAGATGGCGGCGCTTAAGAAGAATACACAGCAGCAGAAGGATTATAAGGAGAAGATTGAGGCTGATATGAAAGCTCAGGATAATCTGATTGCAAGCATAGAGGCACAGATAAAGGCAGAAGAGGCTGCTGCAAATGCTTCAAAGAACAACAGCAGCAACAATAGCAGTAATAGCAATAATAACAGTGGTAATAATAGTAATAGCGGCAGCACAAGTTATGACGGCGGAGCTTTTAAGTGGCCTACAGTGTCAACAAGAATAACATCACCATATGGAGATACAGAAGGAAGGACATCTCCACACCAGGGTATTGATATCGGTGCTGTTGTAAGAGGTGTGTCAGGTGACCCTATATATGCGGCGGCTGATGGAAAGGTTGTTATATCACAGTTCAGCTCATCAGCAGGTAACTATATTATGATATATCATGGTAATGGATTGTATACAAGATATCTTCATGCATCCTCACTTCTTGTAAGTGTTGGAACATATGTAACCAAGGGACAGACAATAGCGCTTATGGGAACAACTGGTAATTCTGACGGTGTACATCTTCACTTTGATGTAAGACTGAATGGTTCGGTTGTTAATCCTTGGAATTATCTGAGTAAGTAGGTGCTTTGCAGCTGATATAGAATGTAAAGGATATTAGAAAATATATAAAAGCCGCGGGAGAAGTGTAGTACCTGCGGCTTTTATAATATATGTCATAATTTTTTCACATATTGGAATTAATATAATGAGGGTGGTTTATAATAATGAAATTATGGAATATTTTAAATTGGATTATTATAAATGGGCAATTAAAGATAAATGCACAAAAATAATTTATTTTTGTTTATGCCGCAGAAAAATTTAGACAGATAACAAAAAATATCTTAGTAACATGGACAAAATTATAAAATGTTTTAAATAATTCTTAATGCGACAGACCTACATGATTTAAGCTTTGATATATGAAAAAATAATCGTAGAAATGGAGAGAATTATGGATAACGATAACAGGGAAGAAAGTGGATTATCCACAAGTGATGGAATTAGTGGAGTTCAGAATAATAACCAGAATATAAGAGCTGACTGGCATCACTACGAAGAAAATGTGAATAATCAGGATGGCAGTAATCAGACTGGAAGAGGACAGTATGACCAGCAGATTGCGGACATTGTGGATGAGCATAATAAAGAGAGAAAATATGGTTCAAGGTTTTACAGAAAAGGACTTCTTACAGGAATAATAGCAACATTTTCAGCTATGGTGCTGATTGTTTTATCGGTTGCTGACGTGTGTCTTAAAAAGGGATATCTTCATATAGGCATCAATGGCGATGTGTATATACAGTCGGATGCCGTAACAGATGAAAGCGGTATAGGAAGTGAAGTGGAGGCTAAGCTTAATGCGATAGATTCGGTGCTTGACTCATTTTACTTTGAAGAGGTTGACGATGAGAAGGCTAAAGACAGCATATATAAAGCATATCTTAGCTCATATGGTGATAAATATACTGTATATTATACAGCAGACGAATATAAGAAGCTTACGGAAACTACAAATGGAACTTTTTCCGGAATAGGTGCAGTGTGTCAGATTAGTAGTGAAGGTGGAATTCTTCTTGTGGATGTATATGAAAGCGGTGCAGGTTATAAGGCAGGTCTTAGAAGCGGTGACAGAATTATACAGGTAGATGGAACAGATGTTACAGATATGGACCTTTCGTCAGCAGTTGCGCTTGTAAAGGGCGAGAAAGGCACACAGGTTGGACTTAAGATTGTAAGAGATGGTGCGACCTCTGATTATACAGTTGTCAGGGATGAAATTGAGGTGCAGACTGTAAATTATGCTATCACAGAGGATAACATAGGTTATATATCAGTTTCACAGTTTGAAAATGTTACAGCAAAGCAGTTTAAGGCAGCTATAGAAGAACTTAAGAGTGAAGGTGCTAAAGGAATAATCATCGATATAAGAAATAATCCGGGTGGACTTTTAACAACCGTTATCAGTATGCTTAAAGACATACTTCCAAATGGACTTATTGTATACACAGAAGATAAGGACGGCAACAGAAAAGAGTACAGCGACAATGATAATGAGGAGCTTGATATGCCTCTGGCTGTTCTTGTCAATGGAAACAGTGCAAGTGCTTCTGAAATATTTGCAGGAGCAATACAGGATTACGGCAAAGGTGTTATTGTTGGAACTCAGACTTTCGGCAAGGGCATAGTCCAGACGGTAAAGCCGCTCACAGATGGAAGTGCAATCAAGTTCACAATAGCCAAGTATTTCACACCAAAGGGACAGGATATACATGGAAAAGGCGTTACTCCTGACGTGGTTGTTGAGTACGACAAGGATGCCGATGAGGATACACAGATTAGTGCAGCACTGGAGAGTGTGAGAGCGCAGATTAACCAATAAAGATTATAAAGATTGTTATTATATAAACTATAAATGAGCAAATTAAAAATATTGCATAATTATGTCCGTGTCAGAAAAACAAATTTTTCACAATCTATTGAAATGTATCTGTGACACAGACAAACGCAAATTATTTTGTGTATTTTTTGTATTTGCTCATTTATAGATATAAGCTTGAATGGTATGTTAATAGATAAAGAAGTATATTATATATTTTATTACTTGAAGACCAGAGGAGGTGTTAGGTATGTTTTCAGAAGCATTAAGAATACTCAACCATAACACGGCGGTACTGATGGTTGATGAGTACAGGAAGAAGTATCAGGAGATGGAGAAAAATCTCAAGAAGGAAATGAAAGAAAAAATGCAGGAAATGCAGGAAACAATGCAGGAAATGCAGAATAATCTGAATAAGGAAATGCAGGAACAACAAAAAATACTTGACGACAAGGACAGACAAATTAACAGTCAGAAGGAGCAGCATAAGAAAGACCTTGAAAGAATAGCTGAACTTGAAGCCATGTTAAAGGAAAGCAGGGAAAGTAAGGAAAGCAACGGTCAGGGATAGTGTTATAACAATACAGATGTGGCGCAAATACAAGTATGAAAGCTACGAGATATTAGATAGTTATTGTTATAGTGATACAGGTGAGGCGTAAGCGCCAGTCTTGAATTAAGTAAGCGGATAGATGTATATAGTCGGTAGTGACTTTATACACTATCCGCTTATTTTGCTTTAAATAATTTAGGCAGGAATACTTATAAGTCTTGATGTCGTTACAGACGATGGAAAGTGAATATAATATTTATTGACTTTTTTTGCGTTAAACAGGTTCTAAAACTTACCACTCCCACCTCCCCAAAAGTAAAGTTTAGAATTGATAAATATAGTTAAAGCAGAATGAATAAAATAAGAACAAATGTTCTAATTTATGTAGACAAACTCAATTCTTTGTAGTAGAATTAATGTAGAAATAATAATTTTTATGCATTATATTGTTGCATATGTTAATCAGATACAAGCTCATTATAGGCGATGTTTTTTCTGGAAGATTGGGAATACTTGATTTAGAGGATATTTGCTATGCTATTATTTCAGAAGAGCGGTGTTTTATAATAGTTATAAATAAGCTGGATGTGCAATGTTAGTTAAGAGCTGCTTTTGATTTAATTTAAGTAAGTGTGGCTTATGATAAATTTATATAGATAATATCAGGCGTAAAAGGCATTTAATTGAACAGCATATAATTAAGATATATTCATTATACGACAGATTTAAGAAGGGAGAATTGTTATGGAATTCAGGTTACACGCTCCTTATGAGCCGACAGGGGACCAGCCAAGGGCTATTGAAGAACTTGTGCAGGGATTTGAAGAGGGCAATCAGTTTGAAACACTTGTCGGTGTTACAGGTTCTGGTAAGACATTTACTATGGCGAACATCATACAGCATGTGCAGAAGCCGACACTTATTATCAGTCATAATAAGACGTTGGCAGCACAATTATATAGTGAGATGAAGGAGTTCTTTCCAGAAAATGCAGTGGAGTATTTCGTCAGTTATTACGATTACTATCAGCCTGAGGCGTATGTTCCACAGAGCGATACTTATATAGCAAAGGACTCTTCTATTAATGATGAGATAGATAAATTAAGACATTCGGCAACAGCGGCATTGTCAGAGAGAAATGATGTTATTATAGTGGCATCGGTTTCGTGTATATATGGTCTGGGTGCGCCTATTGATTATAAGAATATGGTTATCTCGCTTCGTCCGGGTATGGAGAAGGACAGGGATGAGATGATAAGAAAGCTTATCGACATACAGTATATGCGTAATGACCAGGACTTTAAGCGAGGAACTTTCAGAGTAAGGGGAGATGTTGTTGAGATATATCCATCGGCATCGAGTGGTGATGCAGTCAGAGTGGAGTTCTTTGGTGATGAGATAGACAGGATAAGTGAAATAGACTCACTTACTGGAGAAGTTAAGTGTAACCTTGACCATGTTGCTATATTTCCTAATTCGCATTATGTTGTAGAGAAAGAGAAGATGAACAAAGCGATTGAGAATATAAAGGAAGAACTTGCGGAGAGAATAAAGTATTTTAAGAGCGAGGATAAGCTTCTTGAGGCGCAGAGAATAGAGGAGAGAACTAACTTTGATATAGAAATGATGCAGGAAACAGGCTTCTGTTCGGGTATTGAGAATTATTCAAGACATTTAGCAGGGCTTCCGGCAGGGTGTCCACCATATACGCTTATGGACTATTTTCCAGATGATTTTATGATTATTGTCGATGAGTCACATATTACTATTCCACAGATAAGGGGAATGTATGCAGGCGATCAGGCAAGAAAGACGACACTTGTAGACTATGGCTTCAGGCTTCCTTCAGCGAAGGATAACAGACCGCTTAATTTTCAGGAGTTTGAGAGCAAGATATCACAGATGCTTTTTGTATCTGCTACGCCTAGCAGGTATGAGGAAGAACATGAACTTATGAGGGCAGAACAGATTATAAGACCTACAGGACTTCTTGATCCAGAGATAACAGTTAGACCAATAGAGGGTCAGATAGATGATCTTATAAGTGAGATTAATAAGGAAGTTGAGAAAAAGAATAAGATACTTGTAACTACACTTACCAAGCGTATGGCAGAGGATCTCACAGATTATCTTAAGGAAGTCGGCATAAGAGTCAAGTATCTTCATGCGGATATTGATACACTAGAGCGACAGAAGATTATAAGGGATATGCGACTTGACGGATTCGATGTGCTTGTTGGTATTAATCTGCTAAGAGAGGGACTGGATATTCCAGAGATAAGTCTTGTTGCTATTCTTGATGCTGATAAAGAGGGCTTCTTAAGAACGGAAACTTCACTTATCCAGACGATAGGACGAGCAGCCAGAAATGCAGAAGGACACGTTATTATGTATGCAGATACAATAACAGAGTCCATGGAAAAGGCTATATCTGAAACTGAAAGACGTAGAAAGATACAGCAGGAGTACAATGAAGCACACGGAATAACACCTCAGACTATAAAGAAAGCGGTAAGGGACCTTATAAGCATATCAAAGGCAGCAGATGCAGACAGCTCTAATGGAAAGCTTGATGTGGATTATGAGTCTATGAGCATTAAAGACCTTGAAAAAGTCAAAAAGCAGATTGAAAAGAATATGCGTAAAGCTGCGGCAGAACTTGACTTTGAGCAGGCGGCTATGCTTCGAGATAAGATGATTGAGATTAATAAGTATATTTATGAGGATAAGAAGTCTGGCAAGTGATAAGAGGATATATTTTACAGTTTTTTAAATAATCGTTTTTGTTTGTGGTTGACATACATTTCAATAGATTAGGAAAAATATATCTTCATAACAGGAACATAATTGTACAATATTTAAATTTGCTCATTTATAGCTTGATATCAATTAAGCCAGATTAAGCTACGAGTTCAAAAGCAATGTTATGCAGTCAGTAATGGCAGGCAGATATTATCATTATGGTATTATATGATGTAGGTGTCAAATGTATAAAAGCATTTGCTGCTTACAGAAAAAGTCTTTTTAATTGAGGCGGTTAAGGATTAAGAAAGAAGAAATAACGGAGAAAAAAATGGAAAAAGGCGATTACAGGAATTATATAAGAATAAGAGGTGCAAGTGAGCACAATCTTAAAAATATTGATGTAGATATACCAAGGGACAGCCTTGTTGTACTTACAGGTCTGTCAGGTTCAGGTAAGTCAAGTCTTGCATTTGATACTATATATGCAGAAGGTCAGAGAAGATATATGGAGTCGTTATCTTCATATGCAAGGCAGTTTTTAGGACAGATGGAAAAGCCGGCGGTAGAGAGCATAGAAGGACTTTCACCAGCTATTTCCATAGACCAGAAGTCAACTAACAGAAATCCACGTTCAACAGTTGGAACTGTCACAGAGATATACGATTACTTCAGATTATTATATGCTAGAATAGGTACACCACATTGTCCTAAGTGTGGCAAAGTAATCAACAAGCAGACTGTAGACCAGATGGTTGATACTATTATGGAGCTTCCAGAAAGAACAAAGATACAGATATTAGCTCCAGTTGTAAGAGGAAGAAAAGGTGAACATAAGAAGCTTTTTGAACAGGCTAAAAAGAGTGGTTATGTAAGAGTTATTGCTGATGGCAATATGTATGAGCTTACAGATGAGATAAATCTTGATAAGAACAAGAAGCATAATATAGAAATTGTTGTTGACCGTCTTGTAGTTAAAGATGGAATTAACAAAAGACTTACAGACTCAATAGAAACAGCACTTAAGCTTGCAGAGGGACTTATGACAGTTGATGTTATAGACGGTGAGCCGATTAACTTTTCACAGAGCTTTTCGTGTCCGGATTGTGGCATAAGCATAGATGAGATAGAGCCAAGAAGCTTTTCGTTCAACAATCCATTTGGTGCGTGTCCTGACTGCTACGGACTTGGCTATACAATGAATTTTGATGCAGAGCTTCTTATACCAGATGATTCATTAAGCATCGATGATGGAGCGATAGTTGGTATGGGATGGCAGTCTGTAAAGGATGAGGGCAGCTTTTCAAGGGCTATTATGAGCGCACTTGCAAAGGAATATAACTTCAGTTTATCAACACCATTTAAGGATTATCCAGATGATATTAAGGACATAATTATAAATGGTACAAAGGGCAGGAGTGTTAAAGTGCATTACAAAGGCCAGAGAGGCGTTGGAGAATACGATATAGCATTTGAAGGCCTTATCCATAATATGGAGAAAAGATACAGGGAAACTTACTCAGACAGTGCAAAGCAGCAGTATGAGGAATTCATGCGCATAAGACCTTGTAAATCCTGCCATGGACAGAGATTAAAGCCATCATCTCTTGCTGTTACGATAGCAGATAAGAATATATATCAGATTACTGATATGTCTATTGTTAAGTTAAAGAAGTTTTTAGATGAGCTTGAGCTTACAGACAGACAGAAGTTTATCGGTGCAGAGATACTTAAGGAGATTAAGGCAAGAATACAGTTCCTTATGGATGTAGGACTTGATTATCTTTCATTATCAAGAGCTACAGGTACGCTTTCAGGTGGAGAGGCACAGAGAATAAGACTTGCGACACAGATAGGTTCAGGACTTGTTGGTGTGGCTTATATACTTGATGAGCCAAGTATCGGACTTCATCAGAGGGATAATGATAAGCTGCTAGGAACACTTATACATTTGCGTGACCTTGGCAACTCAGTTATTGTGGTTGAACACGATGAAGATACTATGCGTGCCGCAGATTATATTGTGGATATAGGACCTGGTGCCGGACGTAATGGTGGAGAAGTCGTTGCGACAGGAACAGCGGCTGATATTATGGCATGCAAGGATTCACTTACAGGTGCATATCTTAGCGGAAGAATCAAGATTCCGGTGCCGGCGAAGAGAAGAAAGCCAACAGGCTGGATAACTGTTAAGGGTGCAAGGGAGAATAATCTTAAAAATATTGATGTTGATATACCACTTGGAGTATTTACATGTGTAACAGGTGTATCGGGTTCAGGAAAAAGTTCTCTTGTGAATGAAATTCTGTATAAGCACCTTGCTAAGTCTTTAAACCGTGCAAGATGTATCGCTGGTGACCATGATGATATTACAGGAATCGAACAGCTTGATAAGGTTATAGATATTGATCAGTCGCCAATAGGAAGAACTCCACGTTCTAATCCTGCGACATATACGGGCGTATTTGATATGATAAGGGATCTTTTTGCTTCAACAACAGATGCTAAGGAAAGAGGTTATAACAAAGGACGTTTCAGCTTTAATGTAAAGGGAGGACGTTGTGAGGCTTGTTCCGGAGATGGTATTATCAAGATAGAGATGCATTTCCTGCCGGATGTATATGTGCCTTGTGAAGTGTGTGACGGAAAGCGTTATAACAGGGAAACGCTTGAAGTTAAGTATAAGGGAAAGAGCATATATGACGTACTTGATATGACAGTTGAGGATGCAGTTGATTTCTTTGAAAATGTGCCATCAGTCAGAAGAAAAATAGAAACTCTTAATGACGTTGGACTTTCATACATTAAGTTAGGACAGCCATCTACAGAGCTTTCAGGTGGAGAGGCACAGAGAATAAAGCTTGCTACAGAGCTTTCGAAAAGAAGTACAGGAAAGACTATATACATTCTTGATGAGCCTACAACAGGACTTCATTTTGCCGATGTCCACAAGCTTGTCGATATACTTCATAAGCTTGCAGAGGGCGGCAACACAGTTGTTGTTATCGAGCATAATCTTGATGTTATCAAGACAGCCGACTATATTATAGATATGGGACCGGAAGGCGGAGACAGAGGCGGTACAGTTATCGCAAAGGGTACACCGGAAGAGGTTGCCAAGGTTAAGAAGTCTTATACGGGGCAGTATGTTAAGAAGTATTTATAAGAATATATAAACATATATTAATTTTATACAAGTATATTAGCGTATCGCAGTATATTAATTTTATACAAGTATATTGGTGTATCGCAGTATATTGATTTTATACAAGTATATTGGTGTATCGCAGTATATTGAATTTATATGAGTATATTAGGTTTATGCACTTTGCTGATAAGAATATTTTATGGAATTATAAATGTATAATTAATAGTGATTATACAAGGCTTTAGACATTGTATAGCTTCGTCAAGGTTACAAGGATATATGTTACTACGACTTATGTTAGTATATAAGAGTTGAAAAGTAACAGAATTTCAAGCATTTTAATTTATTTGTGTATCTGTAGATGATAATAATTTTAAATGTACAAACCTGAAATTAAAAGTGTTTGTCAGTGTCATAAATTATAAATATACACCTATTATAGTTATTTTAAACAATATAAAGTGAAAAATAAGACATTTAATTACTAGGAGAAAAAAATGGTATCAGGCATTATATTTGATATGGATGGTGTTCTTATAGATTCAGAAAGGCAGTCTAATGAAGGCTGGCTCTGGGCAGCAGAGCAGCTTGGAGTTGATATGCCAATGTGGCTTATAGACAGCTTCAAGGGTGCTCCGGCAGAGCTCTGCTGTAAGTTCTTTGATGATTATTACAAAGGAGCAATCGACTATTGGGAAGCTAAGGAGCTTAGAACGCAGCATGTATACAAGATAAGGGAAACAGAAGGTATTCCTGTTAAAAAAGGTGTAAAGGAAGTATTTGAATATATAAGAAATAATGGGCTTAAGTGTGCGGTTGCTACATCAACAAGGCGTGAAAGTGCTGAGAAAACACTTCATAAAATAGGAGTGTGTGATTATCTTGATACGGTTGTATATGGAGATGAAGTCGAACATGGAAAGCCAGAACCAGATATATTCCTTCGGGCGGCTAAGGCAATAGGTATAAGTCCGTCAGAGGCAGTAGTAGTTGAGGACAGCATTAATGGCATTAAGGCTGGATATGCGGCAGATATGAGAGTTGTCCATATTCCTGATACAATAGCAATAGATGATGATATCAGGAAGCTTACATATATGGTGTGTGCTGACCTTAATGGACTTATTGATGTTGTGGAAAGCATTAATAAGCCGGTTATTAACAGGAAAAATGTTATCAATGCATTTGCAGAGTATGTAAGAAATTACGATCCATCAGATGAAAAGATAAAGCTTAAAATAGATCATACCTACAGAGTAGCGGGACTGTGTCAGAGTATTGCAAAGTCGCTTAACTTAAGTGAAGCCGATGTAGATATTGCATGGCTTCTGGGAATGTTACACGACATTGGAAGATTTGAACAGATAAGACGATTTGGCACATTTAGCGATGCAGACTCTGTAGACCATGCAGAATTTGGTGCAGACCTGTTATTTAAGGAAGGGCTTATAAGGAAGTTTGCAGAAGGGTATTATGAGAAATGTGAACTTGTGGGTGCTGGAAATGAAGAAGCTGGACAGGCATACAGCAGGCAGAAAGATTGTCAGAAAGATTGCGATGAAGGCAAGTTAAATAGTGAGCAGGTAAAATGTAATGAAGGCAAGTTGGCAGGACTTCTTGAACTTGCTATAAGACAGCATAACAAGTATCGTGTTAAAGAAGGATTAACCGAAAGACAGCTTATGTTCTGCAATATTCTTCGTGATGCGGATAAGGTTGATATATTTAAGGTAAATGCGGAAGTTCCTATGGAGATTATATACGATGTAACTACAGAGGAACTAAAGAATGGAATCATAACCAAAGAGGTACTTGAGAGTTTTTACAGGAAAGAAACAGTACTTAAAAGTTTAAGAAAGAGTGCTGTTGACCATATAGTAGGACATATTTCGCTGCTTTTTGAGCTTGTATATCCGGAAAGTTACAGACAGGCAAAAGAACAGGGGTACGTGTATAAACTGCTTGACTTTAAGTCAGATGTTCCAGAGGTCGATGTGGAATTTGGAAGGATGAGAGAATATTTGGATGAGTTTCTTAAGAATGTGTGAGATTTAGTGAAGATGGTTTTCTTGATATGACAGAAATCATGGGAATTTTTATTACATTTCGGTGTTAGGTGAAAAATGAGTTTAAAAATATTATTGTGCAGGCACAAGCATTTTTGATTTTCAGCTTCTGGCATCAAGTATTTAAAATATTAAAATAAAGATTGAAGAATATGCTTGTCTTTATATCGCTTGTTTACTATAATAAATATATATGAGTCGTAGATGTGTTATGTATTTATAGATGCTTATATACTTTGAAATGAGTAAAAGACAGTAAAAGTAGTGAATTTATATAAAAAGTATTAAAGCTATGGATGAATGTAGTGATATATAATGACATTTATTATGATTAGCTGGCTAAAGTATGGAAAAGTATAAATGTGTCTGCGGCGAAACTTATGATTAGGAAAGGGACAATATGAATCAGGAAAAGGTTATAGTTATTGACTTTGGCGGACAGTACAACCAGTTAGTTGCACGTCGTGTCCGTGAATGTAACGTATATTGTGAGATATATTCTTACAAAACACCTCTTGAGCAGATTAAGGCGATGAATCCTAAGGGAATTATCCTTACAGGTGGTCCAAATAGCTGCTATGAAGAAGGTGCACCTACTTGTACTAAAGAGCTTTTTGAACTTGGTGTTCCAGTGCTTGGATTATGTTATGGTGCTCAGCTTATGCAGCACGTTCTTGGCGGCAAGGTTGAGAAAGCTCCAGTAAGAGAGTATGGAAAGACAGAGACATTTGTTGATAAGAGCAGTGCTTTATTTGGAGATGTTTCAGAAAAGACTATCGTGTGGATGA
>OJME01001840.1_pt1 | contig 16008 bp, 24 predicted proteins | sample 1597151 | NCBI WGS metagenome assembly OJME01 (sample SAMEA2452118, study PRJEB22498) | human gut metagenome | biome: human feces; feature: human gut; material: feces | place: Australia | collected 2012
CCTCCACTTCATCAACAACAGACTTCCCGAATCTAGGTTTCTCTTGGTTCATGTTCAGCTTCTGCATATCCATAGCGTACTGCAACTGGTACGCCTTGAACTTTTCATCGTCCGAGTCAATGATTTCATCCGCATAGCCAGCATAGTGCATGGCGATAGTTCGTCTGTTTGCTTTCATAGCCATTCCCAACGCTTCTTCATCTACGTACATATACGGATGGATGGAAATAAGCCCATCAATAGGAGAAAGCCGTCCGAATGTCTTCTTGTACTGGATAAGTCCGTCTGCCCTCTGCTCCACAATGGCGTAGGCATTCATGAGGTTCTTCTTTTTGATAAGAGCGATAGCCAATATCCAAGTAAGCCCCAGTTCGGGATTGAACTTCTTTGGCAAGTCTTTCAGCTTGGCGAAAGACAATGCTTCTGATAAGGTCTCTGTTTCTAAAAACATAGCAATATAGAATTTAATTTTATTCGTTAGGAAAAGTTTCGTCATATCCGAAGGAATGTCCGTAAACGTTCTTGAACGTAAACGTCACTTCCTTGTATTTCTGCCCGTAAATGGTGTCGCTTTTAGGCTCTGTGGCTCCTGAAAGGTACATCAGAACCTTTCTCTTCCTCGCTGTATCACGGTAGGCAATCTTGGAGCCAGTAATGAAAGCCATAAAGTCACGGTAAGACTTATCATCCTTGGTATCATCCTCCAAGAATATCAATGTCAGTTTTATAGTTGTCTGCTTGTATGCCGGTGTGCTGGAAACATACACCTCCGCCTTACTTGTTTCGGCAAAATCCTCTGCATACATATTTGTAGGCTCTCCATACGAATTAAGACCTGTACATTCTTTATACCGCAATCCGGGGAAACCCGTTTCCAAGTCTTTCCAAACGGCACCAAGCTCACCGTAACGCATCATATAAAACTTATAGTCACTCATATTATAATATTATAATACACGCAAATATAATTAATTAAATTCATATATTAAAGCTTTACTTTAATATTTATCACTATGATATATTTAAATCCGTTTCAATATTAAGTTTTTAATCTTAAAAGTAAAAGCATATTTGAAATATTGATGTCTGTACTTTGTATTGCATAGTACTACATCATTGCATATTAGACATACCCTATATAAATAAAGGAAAAATGTCTAATCCAAAATACATAGAAAGAAAGTAACATAAAGAAAGAGTGAGCACAGCGAACACCTCACTCCCTTTGATTATTTAAATAAACAAAGGGGAATAAAAGCAATCTGCATAGGAAAGCATCAACGCAAAACATGAATATTGATATAATGATGAATAATATTATTTTACATAATAAATTATGTTGTAGATGCGAAATATTGCAACACTGCAAGACGCGAAAAATCAGAAAAAAATTTAAAAAAATCGGGAGAGGGCGGATGTTTACAGCTGCACTGGCATAGAGGGGACGGGGGTATCTTGCAACGCATTGCAGCGCTCGTTTGATTCGTTGCTGACGGCTTTAATAAGGGCGATATAAGGCAAAGAGTGGTAATACGGCACATTGTGAGAATCAAAACAAAACGTTTCTATATCGCATAATATCAAGTGATAAGCGTATGCTATAAAGTTTATTTATTTGTGAAAATTCAACACAAAAAAAGTGCAATTTTCTTTGTTTATATGATAATAATTTTGTAATTTTACAGTGTTGAAAGATGAGAGATACAACACTACAATATAGGTAGTAGATCCATTGATTAGGCAAGCGTGATACATGATATATTGACAGATGGAATAAAAAGAGAGCCTTAATACTGGAATATTAAGACTCTCAAAGGATCAAGATACTAAAGTATCCTATTCCTATCACACGGAGCAAAGATACTTTTCTATTTTGATTCTAGCAAATATTCTTCCATTTAATTTTCTTGGTTTGCTGATATTACGATAACATGCAGCTACTGAGTGTATAGTCTGTATATGGTATTAGTAGGCTATTAATCACGCTGTAAGGTTGAATTATTAACAATTTAAAATTATAGCAATATGAAGACAAAAGATTTATTAAAAGCAGTTGAGGACTTGAAAGCAGTATCAGCATGGGATAAAGGTGTAAATGAATACGCCTATGAAGTAGTAGAAGCTATTTCCGAATACGTGGAAGACGTGGAACTGGATAACGTGGAAAACGTGTTATTAAATGGTGCGTCCGACTGGTCACAATACAGCTACGGCGGTAGCTCGTTAATATACGATAGTGATATAGCGGAAAGATTGTGCACACCTTCGGAACTCAAGAAGGTAACCCGGAAAGATGGTAGTGTAAGAGATAAGGCTAACAGCCGTGAGACGTGGTTAGACTGTCAAGCACGGGCGTTATATCAAGCCTATGTAATGATTAATAGGATATTAAGGAACAACAAATAATAATAAGGTTGAATTATTAACAATCTAAATTATAGCATTATGAAGACTTTATCAGTATTAATAATAGTAGCAGGTTGGTTAATTCCTATTTATCTGCTTTCTTCTTCCTTTGCTTTGGCTTATGGGTTGTTATATGGTATTTTCTGGATCGTGTTTATTATTGTGATGGCAGCAAGGGAGCGTGAAAGAGAGGAACGGAAATTTAAAGAAGAATGCAGGATGGAACGAATAGCGTACGAACGCGAACGTAGACGTAGGCAAGCCTATTATAGTAAGCAAGGTTATATTATACGCGTATACTGATTATATACGAAGCATTTAATAAGAAGAATAATATAAGGAGAAAAAGATATGAAAGCAATGAATTTCTACACCGCAAACGGTTGGGCTGGTTCAAACTATGACAGCAAGTTAAGTACTAAGGAAATAGCCGCAAAGGTTAGATCCTATGCAAAGAAGAATTTCCCGGAATTTAAATTCTCCATTACTTCCAGGTGGTCAATGTACGCAGATTCTATATATATCGAATTAAAAACCGGTCCTTGTGTTCCTTTCGTTGAAGGTTCAAGAAGCGCGGAACGTGGTTATATGTCCACAATGTCCAGCGTGAAGGCATGGGAAGACGAGTTAACGCCGGAAATGTTCAAAGTGCTAGACGCTGTTACGACTTATGCAAGTTCTTTCCGTTATAATGATTCAGACGGCATGCAAGACTATTTTGATACTAATTTTTACATCCATATAGAAGTAAGCGACGAATATAAGGTTATAGAGCCGAAAGCAAAGAAAAGCAGCATTAAGACTGAAAAGGCTGAGGAAGCCAAAGAAATGGAAGCCGTGACGGTTGAAGGTTTGGAAATGGTGGACTATTCAGAAAAGGCGATTGCAGTTTTTGGTGATACGAAGGCTATCAAAGAGCAATTAAAGGAACTGGGTGGACGCTTTAACCCGTCTTTAAATTACAACGGTGAAAAGCGTGCCGGATGGATATTCAGCAAAAAGCAGGCGGACAAGGTGCGGGAATTGCTCGCACCTGCAAAGAGCGAAAAAGAAGCGGACGAAAACACTGACGAAGCGTTACCGCTTGAAAATATCCATTTAACCGAAACGGGCAACTTTAACGGCGTGCGCTATTACGACATTGAAGGTGCGGGAATCATAACCAGCGCGAAAGTACGTGCAGACATACAACCGGGCGATGTTTTTAACGTGTACACAGATAAGGAACGCAAGTACGGCGTAACCTATGACGGTGTAAGCGTGGAAAGCAGTTTAAAGAACGATTTACCCGGTATAATTGAGTTTAACGACAAAATAGAATCGGGCACGCTTAGCGTTTCATCATATTATACCCCGCTTGCTGAAGGAGTGGAATTTTATGAGAAGGAAGTAAAGGGAAAGCGTTACACCGTCAAGGACAAACCGTTAAATCTTGGATATTACGGAATATTAGATAATTTGGACAACTGTATAATAGAATGCTATCCGACTAAGGAAGAAGCCGAAAAAGAGGCGGAAATACTTAACGGGTTTACGGATGGTAACGGACGATTAAAGACGGTCATTTAATTAGCTGAATATGGTTTTGTTGGTTTTGTTATTCGGTGTTGTGATATTCATTTCCGGCACCGACAGGGATAAGCTACGCGAATTTTTAAACAAAAGTGATGAATCAGATAAATTTTAAAGGATATGAAAGAATATAAGTTAACAGTAGAGTTTCACACCGGGGCGCGTTTTTGCTATTACGGTAAAACGAAGAAAGAAGCGTTAGCAGCGTTTAGAAAATCGTTTGGCAACTTTAAAGGCTTTGTAAAAAAGGAGTGGACGATAGAACAAGATTAACCAATGTGGGAAGGCGGAGCGACACCGCCACCGGGAACAAATACTAACTTAAAAACAAAAATAATTATGGAAAGTACTATAAAATTACTTGCAACGGACAAGCAAGCGCAAACGTTGTTCGATAACTATTGCGTTAAACTGATGGAGTTCAAAGGAGATAAAGAGAGCTGCCCAGAAATGGATATGAATAGCAATGCGGTTCACCAATGGCGTGTTATATTGCGTCATAAAGAAGAATTAGGAAAACTTCGTGGGGTATATTCATTTGAAAAACTTGTAAGTATCATTTAATTAAAATCAAAACATCATGCAAACAATAAAAGCTAAAGCAATAGTTAAAGTTACGACCGATTTTGGATATTGGTGTCTAGCTGAAATACGAGGTTTAAAAGAAGGGACTGTTTTAGAAGGTATATACAACCCAGTAAATAAAGCATTTGATTTTTCCTGGAACGGACAAGACGCAATGCTTTGGATAGGTCAAAACGGCGAATTAATAACCGGATAAATTAAGGATATATTGCCACATGTTAGCATAGACGCACGTTGGGTTTTTTTGCCAACATATCATCTTATGACACCCCGGCAGTAATACGGCTGCCGGGATTGTGGAAAAAGGATATTAAAAACGAACATTTAAATAAAGGAGGAAATAATATGTTCATGATTTGCATTATGATTTGGTTAGCTGTTGGAGTAGGTAAGGAGCTGACCGGAAACAACGGTTTTTAAGCCGAATTATCCGCCAAAGGTTCAACGCCTTGCAAGTGGTGCAAGTTCCACGGGCGGAGCAAATTACTAACTAAAACATTTGAATTATGAAAAAGTTTGTAAGCTGGCGAAGGGTCAGCACTAAAAAACAAGAGAAATCAGGTCTTGGACTTGAAGCACAAAAGGATATAATCAGCCACTTTGTAAACACAGAAAAAGGAGAACTCATAGCCGATTTTTGCGAGGCGTACACTGGAAAAGATTTAAACGGTTGTATTGAGCTGAAAAAGGCTATTGAATTTTCAAAGGCTAATGATGCAATATTAATTATAGCAAAAAGCGACCGATTTAGGAATACGATTGAAGCTCTGCAAATATACAATGAAATGGGGGAAGGTAAGATTTATTTCTGTGACCTCCCTCATACAGATAAATTCACGCTCACCATATTCTTTGCCTTAGCTGAAAGGGAAGCAATGCTTATATCTATCAGAACGAAAGCAGCTTTAGCAGTTCAAAAGCGTAAAATCGAGCAAGATGGATATTTCATTTCCAAAGCTGGAAACAAATGCACCTCTTTAGGCGGAACAACCACCGGGCAAACGAAAGGCGGTAAGGTGAACGGGGAAAAGCGGAGGAAAGAAGCGATGGGAAATAGTACTAATCGAATTGTAGGCGAGCTGTTGAAAGATTGTGTAACTCCCCAAGATATTGACAGGGTAGCCGAAAAACTTAACGCTATGGGCTTAAAAACGCACTCAGGGCTTGAATTTACCCGTAACAGGCTCACAGCATTACGGACTAAGATTAATAGACGCACTGAATATGCCCAAAGTATGCTTTAAAACATACTTTGTGAAACGAATTACTGATTTATAAACGATAATTTTGCAAACAAATAACGCTTAGCTATCGGCATGACGGGCAAATATATGAAAATATATACATATAATGAAATAGTAGATAGATTTGGGAAAGACGTAGCAGATAAGGCAATATCAACTGGTGCAGAGCCTACAAGCTGTGTAGTTGATCCGCTACATGAAGGTCTAAGTCTGTGGGCTGAAGCCCCTATTGAGATTGATGGCTATAGGATACGCGCATATTACTACTTGACAGAAGAGGATGAACAGAATTTAGATTTTTTTGACTGGGAAGAGAAAGCAGAGTTTGAGGTTGAAGAATGTTTATATTAAACTTATAAGAGTTGTGCACGACACGGATAAGTACATACTTTTTATTATGAGAAAGAACGTGAAATGAATATTTTAAAAGAATACGGATTTTAAAAATAAATAAACTAAATCACTAATGATGAAAGCGATATTGAAAAACAATGTGAATGGTGAAGAAGTAGAAGTAACCGCCACAACCAATCACCCTGACAGTAGCTACGGACAGGCTGTTTGGGTAGACGAAGAAGGAACGGCGTATTGTCAAGTAGGGATGGAAGCACCGTTTTACACAGTAATAAAAAAATAAGGTTATGAAAGCGAACGAATTTATACATAGAATAGAGAACGGAGAAGCAAAGGTTCTAACAGTTGAAGAAGCCAAGAAACTGAAAGGGAAGAAAATATATTGGTTCTACTTCGGATATTCAGGAAACGAAAACGAAGTGCAAGAAATGAAGGTCGGTGATATAGTATCAGAACTTGAATATTATTCAAACCAACCTTGTGAAGGATATGAATCACGTGCTGACTATTGGAAGTCGTATATGTCAGAGAAACAACTTGAAACAGTAGGCAAAACATTGATGCTGTTGGATTCTGACGGGAAGGACAAATTTATTAAAGCACATTTAAACATGAACTTCTTCGATGAGCCGACATTCACTTGTTCAGACGCTGATAGAGAGGTTTATTATCTGGTTATAGAGTGAACTACCGCTAAACTAAAGATTTAGGGGTTTTCAAATGCGAACTTTCATAAAGCTAGGGGAAATATCCTTGGTCTTTCTTTAATCTTTTTGGGGGTAGAAAAAACGGGAATTACAGGCACAACGATATCACCCTTGCCAACACGACAAGAGGTATCAGCCTGTATATCCACCTCTCTATACGTTCCATCGCATCACAGCAAGCAAACGGCAAAAATACCAGTGAGGCACATCATCAGCCTGCTCAAGCAATATGTTCAACTTATCTTCTTCCATATATAAACATAAAAAAAGCGGTAAAACCGTTGGGAATTACCGCTTTGATTTATTTTGGATTAACAAGACTTTATCAATACTTGTCTTTAAGACATCTTTTTCATATTCATATACTTAGAAACATATTCCTCAATCAACTTTTTAGGCAGCCTCTTGTTTACACATGATAATTCATTGAGTTTTGAAGTCATCGTAATTGGGTCAACTATTCCATAATCAACAAGCATATCTGTAATGAATAAAATCCCGGAAACCATAACACCGTCATTAATGGCACTATATCTCAGTTTTCCGTCTCCAGTAAGTAGTCGGTAGTTGTTCTGTTTTGCATAGTACCATACCGAACAGTCTGTAACAGATACGTTATTGCTTCGTTTTTCGTACATATTTATGATTTCATACGATTCAATTTCATTAAACTCCTTTACTGTCAACAATCCCCTATCAACCAGGCTCATAATACATTTTTTCTGATAGCTATCAACAATCTCTGATACAACATAATCTACCGTATGAAAATCGATTGGCAGTTTGAATGTTTCTTCCAAGAGCTCTACTGATAACAAATCAATGAATATATTTGTGTCGTTTACTACTACATCCATTATATCAGATTTAATCTATTATGAACATCAGAAAGGTTAGTTTCCAACAATGAGGCACATTTTGACTCCGTAATGACTTCATTTGAAAGAAGTTTAAATACTAGACGTTCATATCTTTTGCAATACTCTTCATGAAAGACACTATCCTCAACTTCCTTTTTGAACTTCTTGGAGGAATTCTTGTGTTTGTAAAAACAGGTGTATCTATTCTCTGATATAATTCCCAACTGTCTTGCCTTTACCATCATAGCTTCTACCGATATACCATATTGACGTTGTAAATCTTTCAGTTCAACTAATGAAATATCTTTTCTTATCTTTCCTATCTTTTGAATAAAGATATCTGATGGCAAAAGCACTTCATTTGCAAATACGTTACATAACCGTTCCTCATTCATCCCATCAGGAATATTCATAACTTTATGCCCTGTTTCATGAAACAATGACATTCTTTTCCTTTCAGCTGTAAAATTCTTGTTTAGTACGATCACAAACACATCTCCACAAGTAAAACTGTCGCCATCAAATTTTGGAGAAGCATCAACTTCTATAATTTTGACTCCAGCACTTTCAAGTATCTCTATTGGATTTGAAATGGGAGAATTGCCAAGATTAAAATCTTGTCTAAATCTTGATGCTATAGTCAGTACATCACTTTCACTTTTTATAGGTACATCAAAATAGTTTATTGAGAAAACAGAGGTCTCCCCACTCATTTTCTCCACTTCGAGATATTTCTCTAAACGAGCCGAAGCGTAACAATTTATCGACTCTATTTCTTTTTTACCTAAAGAAGCCCGTTTCCGATATTTTATGCTATCGACATCTATGCATACAGTAATAGGTCTGAAAAAATCATCAACAGAAACGTCTAAGACTGATGACAACTTTATCATAACATTGCTGGAAGGGAATATTTCCCCTCTCTCATATTTAGCTAATGCATTAGCTGAAACTATGCCGTCCATAGCCTTACTTAGTTTCATTAAAGACATACCTTTTATCTTTCTGGCAATCTTTAATCGTCTTGAAAATATGTCTTTCATGTGCACATTTTGTTTTTTTGAGTTTACAAAAGTAGAAAAATAATTTGATTTTATAAACTCAAACCAGATATTTAACACTTTTAATTCAGCGGTAATTCCAACAAGTCAAAGAACGCTTCTGTTCGATTATTATTTTTCCAGTCCTTTTCTGCAATGTTCACATAAGAACTTTTTGGCTACAGGGAACATCTTTTGACCGACATATCCACTGAGATATTGCGCTTCCTCTCCATAAGGATCAATCCCGCAAGCCTTGGAGATATGCCGGCACAAATGACCTTTTTCGTGGTCCCACGAATTTTGAAACTCTTCGGGGGTAGAAGTCAAAGAGATCACCATTACCGTCTCTCTTCTCCTGTAGTCCGAATAGGTTAGACCGGTATTCATTCTGCCTTCGGTCAGATTGCGATACGCACGCTTGAGGGAATCCCCCCTGCATCCTATACGGTACAGGTCCATAATGATCCGATCCGCCCAATAGGTGTGTACCGCATAATACACTTTGACGTGCCAGTCCCCATATTTTGGTATGTAGAACTCCTGAACAATCATATCACATCCGACCAGATTACAGGAATCCCTTTACCTATACAGGTGGCAAAGAACTCGTCAAACGCCCTGCAAGGATCGCCATCAATATCATCAAGGTAGCATTTTATATGCTTGCACAAATGTGCCTCGTCAACCAATGATTTTTTATAGAAATCCGCTTTCAGCATGTTTGCGACATAAGCAACGTCATAACCCTTGTCGTGCTCGATGGTAATTCCGTTCGCTTTCAGCATATCGTCCACTTCGTCTTTGCTCCACGGCTCCAACTTTTTTTCTTTACCCGTGGTTTCGTCTTTCACTTTCATTTTTGAGACGGCCCATTCATAAAGTTTCTTGCTGAAATGAAAGCCGTATGCTTCCAGATATTCCCTCATGCCAGATGGGAATCTGCTGTATGTATCCAATCTCTGTTCCATAACCTTTGTTTAAAAAGAGGGGCATTCCACCCCTCCACCATTAATAAAACTCACCGTTGGCGCGTCTGCGTCTGCGTTCTCCCATGTCATCCATGCGGGGATATTCAGGGAAATAGCCGGGATATCTGCGTTCTCCCATACCTGATCCTGAATAATTTCTTCCGCCATCACGGAAGCCCATGTCTCCATGAATCTCTCTCATGGCCTTTTCGTAACCGTGGCGGCAGCCTTCCTTGTAGGCTTCTTCCACCTCGTCACCTCTCATACCGAAGCCGCGTCCGTAATCGTCACGCCCTTCTTCTAATATTTCCCACATTCCCATAATCATTTCTTTGTTTTGGATGTTTCAACCACTCCGAGCTGTTCCATAAGCCGTTTGTTCAATTCCATAAGGTCAGACATGTTCTTGCTCATTTCCGCCATTTGCCCTTTCAGAGAGGATATTTCCTGCTCCTGACGTTGTTTCTCGGCAAATTCAGGGTTCAAGAGCGTAAGCATCTTGTCACACCCTGCAATGACGGAATTGTGAAAATCCATGCTGTTGATGATGTCTATGCTTTTCTGTTTCATAGAAGCGACCTCGTTATTCATCGCATCACGTGAGCATGACACGACGATATTGCCGTTCTGTCCGAAGTCGGCTATATCCATGCCGGCAGGAAGATTTTGGAAAGTCGTGTTCTGCCCGTTGATACAGACAACAACATCCACAACCATTTCCATTTGGGGCAACTGTCCCATAGGGGATGCCATAGGATATTTCGGCTTGGGAGCGGAAACGCTGACTACCGGGCCGTATTCGATAAACGGGTTAGCATCCTTATGAAGTATATATAACTGGTTATTGGTACGAAGTGATTGAAACATATTGGTTTAATTTTAAAGGAGTGTGGCTATTTCCATTTGGGAAACCACCACAAAACTCCATGTTAATTATTACTTGCTCCGTAAAGAAGCGGTCTCTGCTGTAGAAGCCGGCGCCGTTGTCGGTCTGTATCCTCCATTAACAAGATACAATTCATTGGTATACTTGTTGTAGTGAATCTCATAGATACCGGTTCCAGCCAAGTTTGCAACAGTCACAGGCTCATTGTTATAAGCCATTAACGGTCTTGTATCCCCGTTGGTCCCTATCAGTATCGGAAGGGTTGCAGTCGTACCGGCAGGGATCGCCTGACGAAGATTGACATAGAACCCTCCGACATAATCCCTGTTGCGGAACGCATGGTTAGGAAGCTCCAAAGTCACATTCTCAGTACCGACTGTTACAGCCACCGTAGGAAGAGTGTTGTAATTCACTCTGCCAAGGGAGGGAAACGGGAACGGAAATCCTGTAAAAAAGTTAGGCCACATATCTACCTCCTTTCTCACCGGATTAACCCCAGTAGTTATTGCAACCGCATCCGTAACCACCACGGCCATATACAGCATCACCTGCATAAGCACCGTATGCTGCGGCACGATATGTATCCACGTTCACACCTACAATATTAGGGTATTGTACCGGGACAGTGTTAGGTAATTTACATTTTATACCATCAACATCGCTCTGCAATGCCTGCAATCCGGCTGCTAAAGGAGCGATCTGTTGTCCTACCGCACTCAGGATAGTGGCGTTCTGGTTACGCTGAGAGATTTCGGCTGTCAAAGTAGCCTTTTCCGCAGTAAGAGATGCGATCTTGTCCTGCAATGCCTGATTCTGAATAGCGTCAAGTTTGGCAAGGATGGCATTCGTGTTGGCTGTCGCACCATCACGCAATGACAATGTGTTCTGGTTAGCAGTGTTGACTAATGTGTTAGTCTGGTTGCACATTGCAAGCTGGTTCTCGTATCCCTGTGTGGTTACAAGCTGTTTCATGTCGCAGCAACAGCTACAGATCTGAGATGTCAGAGCGTTGTTACCTTGCATGATCGCAGTGAGGATACTGTTGGTGTTCTGGCCCATTTGGTTGCCGAGACCGCAGATAGCCTGTGATACAGAGTTAATACCGGCAAGGATTTGGTCTGATGATGTGTTCACAGCTTGTGCTAATGCTGCAATGTCGACACCGTTTCGGTTAAGTGTCTGCATGATCATTTCTCTTCCTTCGTTCGCTCCTTGGTTGTTGTTGCCACCAAATCCGAAGTTCCCGTTACCGAAGATGGCTGCAATCACAATCAATGCGATGATGTCCTGAAAACCGCCATTGTTTCCGAAGAAACCTCCGTTTCCGTTTCCTCCCATCAGCCCCATCAGATAGCCAGTGTCAATTCCACGGTTCTGCAAGGACGGAAGAATGGACGCAAGCAGGCCATTGTTTGCGCCGGTTCCACCGTCTTGGTTAAAAACATAAGTTCGTTCCATAAGTATTTGTATTTTGTATCCGGTCAAAATCGACCGTGCACAAAAGTATATAGATCATAACTCATGGAAAATCAGTTGTTTCCCAACAAATTCTTTATATCGTCCCAATATATTCTCATCATTTTCCCACTCTCCATCCTCTCATGGAAATTGGATATCATGTAGTTGACAGCACGTTTAGTCTTATGGATATGAGCGGCTATTTGTGAAGGGTACATACCGCTTTCGAAAAGAAAAAATACAAGAAGATACCGGGCATCCACTGTCTCCATATTCTTATCAGATGATAATATTTGGTCTACAGACACTTCTGTTTCTTTTGAAACAATATTAATTATTTTGGCAAAGATTTCTGACTTGCACATGTTTTTTCTAATTTTTTATTCTTATCTTTGCCATGCCACATAAAACAAGATATATCGATGAACAAAGCATAAGACATTTTGTTGAAGATATTTAGCCTCCAACGTGCAGTGTCTTATGCTTTTATCATGTTTTTATGTGGCAATATTAATATGAGCGTTGGGGGCTTTTTTTTGATTCTAAGCCCCTGAAAGAATTACTTTTGTTAAATGAGTTTTTCTATTATGTGCCACGCTTCTACCTGTGGCATTTTGGTTACTATTTCATCTTGCACCTCCCTTCTTCTTTATCAGCCAAATGACTACGATTAGTAATATTAATATAATACCTATTGAAAACTCTCCTAGTTCTAATTTCGTCTTCTGCCACCATGTTAATTCCTTCTCCACAGGGTAGGGGACTTCTAACTCTTTCTCCTTCTCTATATAGGCTGTATCGCGAATCATCCTGTCACGGTAGACTATATGCCACTTGTCAACAAACACTGAATCGCCTTTCTCTTTTATATGGACAGAATCCTTAATGTAGATGGAATCACGCTCATGCATGGTAAGATAAAGACTGTCAGTCCTTATAGTTTCTACCGGGACATACCTTATGCTCCGGCATGATCCAAACAGCAATAGCAATGCTATCCCTACCGCAATCCATATATAGACTCTCTGTTTCATCCCTCAAATTTTATATCATTTATACGGTTCATCCAGCCCCGTTTGAACTTGTTGTTTGCTGGGCGTTTCCGGCATATATCCTCGATGAAATCAAACCGTGCAATCTTGATCTGGTCAAACAATTCACGGGGATTACGGGAATTTACTGCGGCGAGTGTCTTAGGCCCGACAATGCCATCAGGAATCACACCAACCAAATCCTGCGGTACTTTAATACCATGTACCCCAGAAGCCCATACAAAATCGCATACTATCTCTGCTATACTTTGGCTTCTTATTTCATCCGCATTCCATCTATCCCAATACAACATCTTCAAGATACTTTTCCAATCGTTATATGACAAATCCATCAACCTTCCGGTCGTAGGTTTTGGATAACCTTTTCTACGACAATATTCCTCATAGGTAGCCATTGTCACACCTACCATAGTTTGTCCTCCTAAATCATCGGGATCATCAGCCCATCCTGTTTTTCTTGCTCTTTGAAAAAGAGACTCATTGGTTTCATTGCTTTTCTTACTTATACCAGCTTCCCATTTTATAAGAAATGGTATGAAATGTTCAATATTAGCCATTTTTCTTTTCCTCCTTATCTTTAAATTATAAAATTACTATTATTTTTGTCGCAAAAAATATGGACTTATCAGAACTTATTAGAAGCTATACTCCTGAACAGAAAAATGTGTTCAGTGCTTTTCTCATCCAACTACCATTAATATTTACTATAATGTATTTATACATACCTGCTTTTAAATCCTTAGAGCTTTATTTGCAAGTAATTTTTGCCATATCTGCGTCTACATTATCTATTTATTATTCTTTTTGTTTGTTATGTTTATGCTCCGTTTGTTCCCGATACAGGTTTAATATGGAAATACCTATACTTATTATGCCAACATTGACAGCTGCATTTCTTTTACTGCGTTCGCCAGAAAGCTATTTAAACGGGCATGAATATGTATTAAGAATAGCGCTTAAATGCACGTCATATTTCTATGGATTCATCGGAATTACAGGATTCTTTTACCGAAAATGCGTAGATTATGGCATAAAGTGCAAAAGGCGCAATAAAAATAAAATCAATTAAACTCATTTCTTTTCCTCCTTTTTATTTTCTGTTATTATTTCATTTATATCCTCTTTTTCTACATCAAGCACCTTCTTACCAAACAGACCTAACGCCTTAAGCATATTAAAGCTGTATCCTTTGGGCTTCAATATATTTGATATGATAGAGCAAAATTCAATGAAGCAAACTAACAAACAGGAGTATATGTCTATATCCCATTTGCTGCCGGATGCAATGTTTATCATGACAACCATACAAACAAAGGCGAAGTAGGTTACAAGTTTACCCATTGTGCGGCGTATTGCACTAGAGAAACGAACCTTTTCGCCCATTAAAAGGCTTTTCCTTATTCCAAAAGCCAAATCACATATCACTACTGCAAATGATACAATAATCCAAGGTATCATGTGCTCCAATGATTCTGCTATAAAACCGCTTACTATTACGGAGAAGCCACCCGGTATGGCTTGGGTCGTTATACTATCTCTTACCATCAGAATGATTATTTAAATGTATTAAATTAATTAGTCACTTATGAATACTCTTAGTCCTGCTCCCCTTGAATTTGAATTTGGTGCGAATACACGGTCTATTCTATCTGAAATAATCTCCAAATATCCCGTCTGCGCTTTCAATTCAATTAGCATGGGGTTTGTTTCAGCTTGTGATTCTAAACTATATCGAGCTTCTAACAGATTTCTGATAGCTGTTATATCAGTAGTTTGCTGGTTTACAAAGAATCTGATAGAGTTTAGTAATGCCTCAAGTGCCTCGGCAGTAGTCTCTGTTATACCTTGTATGCTTTGGGTGAGAGCGGACAGATTTGCTTTACCTCCGGGTTCCCATCCTATTTGGTTAAAAATTTCTTCTGCCGCCTCGTTATATTCACCAAACACTTCCTTCATCTTGTCAGACCAGTCTTTGATGGCTTCGGTATTAATATCATTCGGCTTTAAAAAATCCGTATATGCCTTTTGAAGTCTTTTATATTCCTCACTATTTTCTATCTCATCAGCAGCGGCATTTGCCTTTTTTGCGACACTTTTCACAACCGAATTATTGGCTGTGTTTCTTAGCTTGGTTATTTGGGCTTGAAGTTCAAAATACCTTTCTTGATCCTCTTGCTCCATATCTGTTCTTGTTGCAATTAGACTGTCAAATTCTTCAAACATAGGTTTTAAGAACTTGTCAGATAATCTTAGAAGTATCTGTTGTTTTACATAGTTTTCCATAAAATCATCAAAACTTTCTTGAAGTCCAGACAAGCCATCCCCTGTTTCTTGAAACGCTTCCAACCATGCCGATGCAAAATTCTCAGCCAATGTTTTGAAATTTTCATCGGAACCTACACCGCCAAGCTCCGCTATCATGTCATTAGCACTGTCAGCCAAAGTATCCCTGAGATCTTCAATCTGTTCCTGCCATTCGTTTATTTTATCCCAGTCAGTATCTTTCTTATCTCTTTCGGCGGCTATCATGGCATTGAGAGATACTATCTGTTTGTTTATGTTCTCATCAAGTTCATTCCCATATTCTTGTAGCTTTGTTATATCCCATACATTGTCTATACTCTCTTTTAGCTTGTCGTATTCACGTTCCAGCTTCTTTATCTTTCTTTCATGTTCTTCTATTTCTTTTTGTAAATCTTTGTCATGGTTGCCGAATATAGATGAAAGAATGGTGGCTACAGCTTGTAATGCAATTAGTACCCATCCAATTGGTCCTAATGCAGCATTCATGGCAACACCCATCTCTTTTGCCGCTTCTGTACAAAGTCCTAATTGCAATTGAAACATTACTGCCTGTATAACTAAATCCCCAA
>OJME01001869.1_pt1 | contig 15776 bp, 9 predicted proteins | sample 1597151 | NCBI WGS metagenome assembly OJME01 (sample SAMEA2452118, study PRJEB22498) | human gut metagenome | biome: human feces; feature: human gut; material: feces | place: Australia | collected 2012
TACTTCAAAGGCACCATTCATGGTATGCGTATAACGTGCCATTGCACCGGTATCACCACCACGAGACTGGATATAATCCTCCGTCTCACCGGTAAAACCACCTTTGCCATCAAGCACCGGAACCTTCTTCCCAGCATACTCAAAATCATCTGCATACAGATAATCACTCTCGACGTCCTGTTTACTTCCGGTACGATCCGTATCCAATACCGTTCTTTCACCTTCGACAGGAAGAGCCTTTGTATGCTCTTCATCTCCTGCAACTTGCAGCGTAGTTACTGTCACAGCAGAATATGGTTTAACCTTTACCGTATAGACTCCATTATCATCTGCTTTCGCTGTACCGATGCATTTCATATAATTTTCATTAAAAGCACCGTCATCTGCCGCACGTGTTTCCCATATTTCCAAATTCTGATCTTCAGCAAGCTTCATATTCTTGGTTTGAATCTTATATTCCATTGGATATTCACTATCATTAACGATCATTGTCGAGAAATTGTCCTTGGCAGGAGATGCCAGTGTCATATAATTTTCTCCGCCGTTACGTCCATTTACCGGATTCGTTCCATCCGCAGTACATTTACTTGCCTGCGGTACAGCACGCCAGATTCCTGCTGTATTATCCTCATTTTCCCATCCGGTTACCGCGAATTTGCTTATATGTGCAAGCATGAGTAATCCGGCATCATAATGGATCCAGCCTGACCACGGATCACGCGCGCTCACTAATTCCTTGAAAGAAAACTGTGCGCCCTCATAAAATGATCCAATTGCCGGCTGATAGATCACATGCGATCTTCTGGACTGTACAAAACCTTTGATAAATGTATTCGCCATTTCCAGTGCACTGCCGGTTCCTCCAAGACCTGTTCCCTCTGTCGTCGGATCTTTCACATTATTAGAAGGACGAAATGCTGAATTGGAAAATGTAGCCTGTGCCTCACTATTCCATACCTCTTTATCTTTGGTCTGTGCAAGCCATTTCATTCCGCCATTGGAATCATCCCAAGGACTGTAATGGTATCCAACAACGTCTACCGAATTATAAAAATCACTGTCCGATTTCATGGACTCCACAACGCTATCAGACGCTGTTCCGGCTTCATCCGAAACAACTAATTTAATCTTATGATACAACGCAAGTGCTTTCTCATCCGGAATCGTTTCTTTGGTTTCTGCCGCGATCCATTTTGCAAACTTTTTGGTAAACGCTACATCACTGTCCACATCCCATTTTTCATTGATATTTGGATTAATATAATCGACCATATAACCGTACTTTTCGTACGCGTCTAAAATTGTCTCTTTATACCATTGATAAATCTTTTCATCCGTTCCTGCCCACACCGGAGCTTCCCAGCGCAATATACTCACTTTGATTTTAGGATTGATCTTCCTAGCATCAGCAGCTAACTGCCATCCCGGATTGCGCAACACATTTGCCTTCTCTTTTTCTGTTCTCTTCGTGCAAGATTCCGGTCCTGTTGATGTGTTACGATCATTTCCCATTTCCAATTTTACATGATTCATGATCGGATAATTGCCACCAAACAAATACTGCATAAGCTCCGCATATGCCTTTGGCTGCTCTGCCTTATAATCCATAAGCAGATCACTGGTAGAATTACCGCTAAGCATACCAAAGCCTTTATAGGTAAGACCATTCACATTATTTACGGCGATATCATTTCCATCCAAAACAACATTGCCCATTTTCGTTTCGGGCTGTGAAACATCCTGTTTCCCCGTTTCAGACTTCGCAGCCGCATAAGCTTTCTGCGTCGATGCACTGATTGACTGCACTGGCAATCCATTCATCGTAAGTGCGCATGCCAAAACAATGGCACCTATTCGGTTTCCCCATTTTTTTCTCATACCTTGCTCCTTCCGTATAAAATGTTATACTTACTACTCACAAGGTATTATAATTGTCATCCTTAATTCTTTACAATCTGAAATATTTTGCAAACCCTTAAAATATTAGTACATAGGTGGTGCTTACTACATACTTTTTATCCTTTGTTATTCTCTCTTGTATCGTTCGAACATACCTTTTTATCCTATGTGATTATGACTATTTCTATATTCTCTCGGAGAGATTCCCTCATATTTTTTGAACACAATTCCAAAATAATTAGCATCCTTATACCCGACCCTCTTTCCAATTTGTGCGATTGGTGCATTTGTGTCCAGTAATGCAACTTTTGCACTGCTAATACGTTTCATCGCCAAATACTCCATCGGTCTCATGCCAATTTTGTCATGGAATACCCGACAAAAATGCTGGGTAGATATCCCACAAACAGATGCCAACGTCTGCAAACTAATATCATCTCTATAATTCTTTTCCATATACATTATGGCATTATCAACCACTGTTCCTGTGCGATTTTCCTGTTGTACGATCAATAATTTATGCATAAGCAAAATGTATTGATAAACTAACATTGAGCAGTGTCCTGCACCATCTCCCGGTTCTCTTGCAGCAGCCGCAATCTGCTCATAAAGCTTTTTGACTTCTGTAATATCATTGATCGTTTTTACAACATAACGTCCAAACCCTAAGCGTGCCATCATAGCATCCAAAGAATCTCCACGAAAAACCACCCAGTATGTCCTCCAGTCACCATCAATTGGATAATATGTATGCGGCTCACCGGAAGCCACATAAAAAATACTGCCTTTACCGGCTGTGTATTCCTTATCACCAACAATTATTTTTCCTTTGCCCGACATTGTAAATAATATTTGATGAGATATTAATCCTTCCTCTCGATGCGTGTGAAATTCCGGATCTGATATCCCTATTCCGGTCAAATAAACCGGATAACATTCCTGTATTCCAATAACCGGGTAATTCGCCTGAAACATAATAACCTTCTCCTCTCCTATTCATCTGCTTTCATTGTCATTTATTTTTCTCTGAGAGTTATCATTATTATACATGAATAAGTATATATTTGCACCGACAAAAAAATCCTATCTTCCTTTTTGCTAGGCAATTGTATGCCTCCATTCTAATAAGAATGAAAAAAAGGAACATAGGATTTTTTATTTTAATTTGTCATGTATTGCATTTTTTAATACGATGTTTCAGCAAAACCCATGGATCATATAATACACATAAAAGCTTGTTTAAATTATGCTTCCTCACCATGATCGCTGTCAGCCAGCGCAGCTGTGATGATTGCCATCGAATATACCTCTGATGCATTGCAACCACGTGACAGATCATTAACCGGTGCATTCAGTCCAAGCAAAATCGGACCATACGCATCAAAATTACCCATACGCTGTGCAATCTTATAACCGATATTTCCGGCACTGATATCTGGGAAAATAAAGGTATTCGCATGACCGGCTACTGTAGACTCCGGACACTTCGTGCGTGCCACACGAGGAGATACTGCTGCATCAAACTGAAGCTCTCCATCGATTGGGAGATCCGGATACTTCTCCTTGGTCTTCTGTGCTGCATTTCGCATCTTATCTACTGCCTCGCCCTTACCGGATCCGTGTGTGGAATAGCTAAGGAATGCTATCTTAGGATCTACATCAAAGATACGGGCACATTTCGCTGTTTCTCCTGCGATCTCGACCAGATCGTCTTCCGTAGGATTAATATTGATCGCACAATCGCCCATAGCAAGCACTTCATTATCACCGGTAGCACTTGGACGAACAAGAATAAAACAAGAAGAAACCAGATTATTTCCAGGTTTTGTCTTGATCAACTGCAAAGCAGGACGAACAGTATCTGCTGTTGAATATGTTGCACCACCAAGCAGTGCATCTGCAAATCCCATCTTTACCAACATTGTTCCAAAATAGTTAGCCTGCTTCAGTATTTCTCTTGCCTGATCCGGTGTGACACCTTTCTTCTTACGAAGCTCACAATATAACTCCACCATTTCATCTATCTTGTCAAACTTCTCCGGATCAATGATCTCTGCACCGCGAATATTAAATCCACTTTCCTCTGCAGCGTCCGCAATACGTTTCTCATCACCAATCAAAATAGGGTGCAGGAAATAGCTTGCAAGTAATCGGGAAGATGCCTCCAAAATACGTGGATCTTCACCCTCTGTAAATACGATCTTCTTAGGATTCTTCTTTAAGATTCCTATTAACTGTCCAAAACCGAACACATCATCATCTCCATTCTTTCGTTTCACTTAATAATATTATAATGGGAGAATTTCTCATAACTCCTTAAATTCACCAAGCCCATTGTCTAACATTATGAGGGCGATGTCAAGGGATTTTCTCAAACAATTTTGATCTTTATTTGAGACTTTTTATTATTATACGTGTATACATAAATACGCACTGTCCCTCGTCTTTTTGCCTTGATTTTTCCGGTACTGTTTACCGTTGCTATCCTCTTATTGGAGGACACAAAACGCAGTTTATAACTCGCACTCCCCTTGCTTAATATTGTCCTTGTCTGTAACGCTTTTCCTTTTTTTATTTTTGCCTTTTGAGCGGTAATCTTTATTTTCTTAGGCGCCTTTTTTACTGTGACACGTATGGTCTTTTTCTTGCCGTCTACCGTCTGAATAACGATTTTCGCCGTCCCTCTTTTGCACCCTTTAACCACGCCATTATTCGTTACCTTGGCAACCTTCGTATTTGAGCTGGTCCACTTAACTGCTGCCTGCACCGAACCGCCGGTAACAGTCACCGGAAGAGTGATCTTCTCACGTTTACCGATCGTATATTTGGCTTTCGCCTTAATCTTGGTCTGATAGCGGCCACCGGCATTTGGTGAAACCGTCCGTTTCGGCTGTTCTGTCGCATCCGAAGGTGCTGCTGTCGATGTCGGTGTGCTTGACGTCGATGGTTTTGTTGTCGGCAGCACCACAGGTGCTACCGTAGGTGTTGCTGTAGGCGTTAGTGTTGCCACCGGTTCGTCAGCAGGGTTGCCAAATACTTTGATGCAGGCATTATTCAGATCATATTGCACACCATCTACAGATATCGCCGTATTGTCATACCACTTAGCATCTTCCGCGAAATAAGTATAACTCTGTCCCGCTGAGGCACTATAACAGTGTCCATTCTGCGGATCATTTTGTCCCTCTAGCGGAACGCAGGCAGAATCATCTACGGTCGCATATGTAATAACCACCGAAAACTTCTCGCCATCTGCAACGCGAACCTCTTTTGGAAGCTGTACCGTATGATAGCCTGTTTTGGCAAAGTTACCACTCACACTCGCTTCTTTGATCTGCGTTCCGTTGGTTGGATCTTTCCCTGATACAGAACGATAAATATCTACTGTATATGGCTGATCCTCCTGTACTGTATAAAAAGCAACTGCCTGTAACTGCTGTGATCCATCTGCTGTATACACATTGGCGGTCTTCACTTCTTCCGGCGAACGGAGCGAATTGTTCCAACCATTGCCATCATATTGAAAGATGGTCTGGTAGGTATCTGCCGAAACACCTTCAAATGTGTAATATTCACAAAGTGATGGATCATAATAAGATACCCAGAAATACCCATTTTCATCTTTGGAGTAATTGGTACCATAGCTATTTGCGATCAGCCACGCCCCGGATTCCGGAGCATCCTTGCTGAAATTATTAAAATCATCATCCCAGCCGACAATTGTGACACAATGATTTGCCTGATCAATCCCCATCATATCGTAAGCATAACTGGCGTACACACCATTCGTCTCCTTGTAATAACGACTGGACGGATTCGGATTATAATACAACGCCACATCCATTGCCCCATGCGTCAATATTGCTTCCTTGATCTCATTTCTTGATGTGATATCGCTTGCCAGATATGGATCATAACATTCGGAGTCTGTCAACTGGATCAACGACTGTGTACGCAGCGAGGATGCCGCATTTTTCATGACAGATGCCATATTAGAAGCCGTATCAAAGGGAGCCTCACTCTCTGCCACAGCCCCCCATTTGTTTGCTAAGACAGCCTGTGCAACATCTGCATTTCCACCTTTATTATAACTTGCTCTATCAGAAACATAGTCACGCGACATATGATCACCATACAATGGACTGGTCGTATCATCCAGGGCATGATAGGCGTACCATGCCAAGTGATTTTCGGACAGATCTGCAGTATCTTTGGTTAAGATTCCCTTCATCAGACAATCAGATTCCAACGCTTTTAATGCTCCAAACGCCCAACAGGCACCTGTATCCTGCTGATTGCGTATTGGCGTTTCCTGCTCTGTTCCACGCGGATCATAGCTCACTGGAAGTGCCATGGAGCGTTTATTCTTAGCCGCAGCAGACGATGTATACCTAGATAACGTATTGCCTGTATCATCCTGCAGCGAATAGGAAATATGGCCCGCCGTATTTTCCTTGTATACTTTATGATATAGCTCTGCTTGATTGGCCGATTCGGTTATATCTGCTACAGAGCTCTGTGCGGTGTCAGCAGTCATCGCATCTGCCGCCTGGCGATCCCAATTCCCCACCCCAGGCACAGCAAGCGCAATTGCTACTAACACCGCAATTCTTTTTTTCTTTTTCATATGCCACCTTCCTTCCATTCTGCTCACATTCGTAATTTCATAATAATTGCGCATGATATAATGAGCACTGCGTGCTCATTATATCATGCAAACACGAAAACTATCCCTTAATACTTCTATTATAACATGAAAATCCGTTTAAATTATGTCTCTTCTCATTTTTGGACCCATTTCGCATTCTTGTAACCATATTTATTTTACATAGGCAAATGATTATTTTACTAAAACTTCCCATACCGAAAGTTACTATAAGAACCACATATTGCTTATTATGTCACAAAACTAATTGCGGCAAAGCAATTGCTATAGTTTCTTGATGGCAGGACTCATATATATAGCGGCTGCAAAATATAATTAGCCCATCGACATAATAAGCAATATGCGATCGTGTGAGATATTGAGGCGTGGGAAGTTTGAATTTTTTGATTTTGGAAATATTTATTTACTTTTTTGAAAAAAAGTGTTGACAAACGCAAACTAAAACACTATAATAGTTTTTGTTCGTTATGCGGAAGTGCTGGAATTGGCAGACAGGCTAGACTAAGGATCTAGTGTTGGCAACGACGTGAGGGTTCAAGTCCCTTCTTCCGCATTAGATCAAAAGAGAAGTCATATATGACTTCTCTTTTTTTATATTCATCTTATATCAAAATTCCTGCGCATGATTTCTGCGTATACTGGAATTTTGAAGAAACTCCCAAGATGAGCCTTTCAAGGCTCCTTATATCAGAATATCTGCACACGACCATCTTACAACCGGTACCCCAAGGCTCTCACTGCATCCAGATCACCTTCTACGGACGTTCCCATGACCGTCAGCAAATCTCCCGTGATTGCCGCATTGCAACCGGATTGAAAACACCGGAGACCTGTATCCTCCAGGTAATCTCTCCCCGCCGCCAGACGTATCATCTGATTTGGTAAAATATACTTAAAAACACCAATAATGCGTCGAACTTCTTCTTCCGTTAATACCTTATTATGTCCCATCGGTGTGCCCTCTACCGGGTCTAACAGATTGATTGGAACGGTGTCCGGTGCAATCTCGCGCAGTGTAAAGGCAAGATCCAATCGATCCGCCATAGACTCTCCAATCCCAAAAAGGCCCCCACTGCATAAGGATAATCCAGCCTCTTTTGCTGCTTTCAGCGTCGCAATTTTGTCATCATACGTATGGCTTCCACATACTTTAGCAAAATGTGTACGTGAAGTTTCCAGGTTATTATGGATCCGTACTACTCCCGCTTCCTTTAATCGCATAAACTGATCTTTATTCATCAATCCACCGGATACACAAGGTCGAAGAGCAGTGTCCTTTCGTATCACACGAACTGTTTCACACAATTCATCTACTTCACGTTCGCTAAGATGATGCCCGGATGCCACCAAACAATAATGTCGGATTCCCTGTGCGCTACGCTTTTTGGCATCCTCCATAATCTCTTCGGTTCCACGAAGCGGGTAACTCTTCACTGCCGCTTTAGAACAACTCGCCTGCGAACAAAATTTACAATCTTCGGAACATCGTCCCCCTTTTATGCTGATCACACTGCACATATCAAATTCGTCTTGCTGTCTTTCCTGACGGATACGGTCAGCCCCCTGTGCCAACTCTTCGATATCTATCTGTGTCAACCACTCTGCCTCTTGTCGATTAATCTCTTCACCTTGCAATACCTTATCTGTAAGGTGTTGTAACTTTGCGTCCATGCTCTTTTGTATCCTCCTTAATAGTAAGGAAACCCATCTGAAATACTTCTATTCCAGATAGGTTTCCTGCATATTCCATAACCACTTATCCTTGGTCCGCCCACGCTGACATTACATGAATAAATCTCAGATAAGTGCTATGATTCGCTATTTTACAGTGACCTTGATTTCTTTGTATACACCATTCTGTGCATATACCCATATCTTACATTTTCCTTTTTTCACTGCCTTGATCTTGCCGGATCCGGTTACCTTGGCAACCTTCACATTACTGGATTCATACGCAAGTTTTCTATGTTTCATAATCTTTTTCTTCTTGTCTGCACGAATCTCTACCGCTTTGATCTTAGCAGTCTTTCTTGCTTTCAAAGTAATCTTAGTTCTCTTTTTCTTGTTGCCCAATTTTTTAATGCTGACCGCTTTCGCCATACCACGTTTTCCACCTTTGGTGACGGAATGAATTGTCGGTGCAGCGGCAATTGTTACTTTATGACCGTTGAATAATTTGTATGCAACAACCATGTATTTGTAATATTTGCCTTTCTTGCGCTTCTTCTGTGTCCACGTTGTCTTATTCTTACCTTTTATGGTCTTAGTCAGTTTATAGCGGTATTTCTTACCACCATGGTTACACTGGTTACTATAGATCAAATAACCGTCAGCACCACTCTGCTTAACCCATTTTAACGTAATGCTGTTCTTGGAAGACTTATTGGCTCTCGCTTTTAATCTGCTAAAGTCAGAGCCCTTAATGTCTTTATCATCCTTGAGTTTCTTTACAGCAGTATCGGTAATTCTAAGGGTGTCCATAGAAGTTCCGGTCTTCTCAGCATACTCCTTAATCTTTTCAGCCGTTGCCTTATCTACGCCGAGTTCCTTTGCAATATCATCCGCAGAAATTCCGCTTCCCGGTTTTGCTGTTGTACCCGGTTTCTTTGTTGGCTTCGGTGTTGCCGCCTTCTTTGGCAATGTTACTTTTACAATTGCTGACAATTGCTTACCTGTCTTCTTATCGGTTGCATACACCTTGACGAAAACACTATCGGTCGATTTTGCACGAATCTTCTCATTCAACACTGCAAGATCCTCTGCATCGATCGTCACATTCTCTACGCTGGAGCCATCATTGTATTTTGCTACCACTTCTGCAAGTTTCTTAAAGGCAGTTTCATCAATAGATTCCGTGCCTGCTGCTACTGCGAAATCATTAGCAGTCAGATTGACATCCGGCACAGTTGTTTCACTGCTGGTCGTATCAGCCGAACCATCATCTTTTACAGTGACGGTTACTTTGTTCACCTTACCTTTGTATGTGTATACTAATTCATAGCTGCCCTTCGCCGCCTGAATTGCTGATGCATCCACAGTGATCGCCGCATCTTTGAATGGAATGAATTTTCCATCATCAGTTGCAATCGCATTTCCTAATTTCTTTAGCATATCGGCAACATCGGTCTGATCCTGCTTCAGTACGATCGTCTTTGCCTGCTCTACTGTAATGCAGAAATCATTTGCTCCGAGTGTAATATTACCTGTAGATGTATCATATCGACGATTCTGAACGACAGTTGCTGTTACTTTTTTAACAATGGTTCCTGACTTGTCTGTGAACGTGAGCGGTAATGTTCCCGGCTCTGTCATTCTGTTTATCGCATCCAATGACTCCTGTGTCAGTACAACACCCTCTCCATTGTCAGTAACCCCATTTTTATCCGTGTATTTTGACAAAGCAGCGCAGATCACATCAGCTGCAGTAAGTTTTCCAATGTCATCTAACGAGAAGATACAATCAGATGCATTTACCTCGCCCTGTGCCGGAACATTGCTTATCACAACATCCGTTGTAACCGGCACATCTTTGTAGGTAAAGGTTGCTTTGTATCCGTCACCATCTTTGACCAACTTCGGTCCGGTAATGTCACTCGGATCAACAAGCGCACCATTATCTGTTGCGGCCGGATCTGCATTCTTGCGGATCAGGTCTTTTAACTAATCTTCTGTCAAAGAACTGATATCCTTATAATCCAGTGTAACATTATCTGCTCCGATCGTAATCTGATCTGTTCCCTTTGTCTCGCTGTATTTTACATCAACGACCGTTGCTTTCGCAGTCACAGAACCGGTTTCATATTTACCGTTTTCGTATGTAAATGCAATAGTACCACTGTTACCTGCCACTATCTTTGCAAGATCATCCGGATTTGCTGTTATTTTATCAAAAGGATCTGCGACTGTTGTTCCCTCACGGGTTACGCCAATCTTAGCGTAATCCTTGGCCGCAGCCTCACCTGTCAGTGCTGCAGCTGTCTCTTTCGTCAGCATGAAATCTTCTGCTGTCATTGAAACAACCGGCTTACGAATAGACACATTAATGTCTGCTGTAAAACCATCTTCTGTCGTAACTGTCACGCTATAGTTACCTGTCGGACCATTCATCAGACGTTTATTAATAATGTCCAACTTTTTACTGTCTACAGTAAGTTTCGCATCCGGTATCACATTGCCTGCAGCGTCTTTTGCTTCAGCATTTGACTTAGTAAGCAGGCCTTCTGCCGTGAGTGCTGCATCACCAACCACCAGTTCAACCTTATCTGAGGTGATTTCTGTTACTTTGCCGGAATCTACAACTGTTACTGTGATTGCTACATCAGTACCATTGCAAGTATAAGTTACTGAATAAGTTCCTTTCGGAGTTTCGCTCGTAATGGTTGCTGATCCGGATTTCACAGTGATCTGTGATGCGTCTGCTTTACTGCCGTCTTTGACAGCAATTACACCGGAATCACTCTTGATCTTCGCAGCGATTGCTTCCGTTGTTCCTAATGCTTTTAACTGATCTGTCGTATATGTCACATTATTCGCACCGACTGTTGTTTTTGATGCTGCATTTGTTTCTTTATTTTTCACAACAAACGCCGTGATCGGATCGGATGTTGTGGTTTTACCATTTGCATCGGTATAGGTAAAGGTAAGATCCTTGGAGCCGCCGGCCTTAACCTGTTTCAGTTCATTATATGCCGTAGAGTCCATAGCATCCGCATCATTGAAATCAAATGCGGTTCCCTCATCAATACCACGAACATTTGCTTTGCTCTTAATTATATCTTTATTCGCATAAAGCAGTTCATCTTCCGTGATAATAAAATCGTTAGCATCAATTGTGACGTTGCGGTCACGAACTGTTACTGTAACATCGCAGGTCTTTCCATTCGATGATACTTTAACCGTATAATCTCCCGCCGGACCATTTTTGATCTTATCATTCAATGTTGCAAGATCAGTGTCATCTACATCAATCGTTGCACCCGGGATCACAGTACCGGAAGCGTTCTTCACCTGCGCATTTGACTTTGTGATAAGATCTGCTTCGGTAAGATTTCCGCTTCCTCTTACCACCTCAAAATTATCAGCAGTCACTTTTGCTACGGGATTAGAATCCGTAACCGTTACGTTGATCGTTGTATCCACGCCGTTATAGGTATATGTTATTTTATAGGTGCCTGCTGTCGACGCCTTGTTTACTTCGCTGCTCTTCTGTGTAATATCAGCAGAAGCTGCTGCCTTACCATCTTTTACTGCAACCGGTACTGCCTTAGAACGGATCAGTTCTGCAACTTTGTCCTCATCGACACAGGCAGCCAGATCATCCGTTGTAACGGAAACATTATTGGCACCGATCGTTGTCGTATTATTGGTACTTGTGGACCCTGTATTAGCAACATCAGTAATATAAACCGTTGTATCCTTCGTTACCACATCAGCTGCACCGGTATCATATTTATAAGAGAATGTCAGCTTATTAGAAGTTCCCGCCTCTGCTGACTTAACCGTTGTAAACTGATCACTGTCCACTGTAATATTCGAGCTGGACGCATCTGCCGTTGTACCATTATAGCTTCCCTTAGTATTCGCAAGATTCTTAACTGTCGCTTCTGTCAGCTTGTTCGCCTGTTCTTTACTAAGTACCAGATTATCTGCATTCAGTCTCGGTTTACTCTTTTGAATGACCACAAGATCTGTCGTACTTGGTGTTGTCATTTTGTTGTCAGCATCTTCTTTGCCACTCTCACCGCTCGTAGCATATGGACTGTACTCAATAATGTAACCTTTGATTCCCCACATAGAACGTGAAACATTGTTTGGATGATAATCATTCCAGTTTGCCTTCTCAAAACCATATTCTAATGCATACTCCTGATAATATGCAGAAGTACCGCCACCACTATAGCTGTTATTCGGCTCATTATTATTCCAGTCGGCGTACTGGCCATCACATACCGAACCGCCATATACATTACCGGACTCACCCGTCTCATAAAATGTCGTTCCTGCCTCCGGACCGCATAACCAAGACCATTTACGCACGATCTTATTGCTATCATCCAATGGTTTTAACGCCTCATCGGTAATCTCATCCGAATCCAGTACAAATCCATCGTAACCATCTCTTGGAAGCAATGTTCTGGCTCCACCGATCCAAGCTTGCAGATTGCCACCCAGAGAGCTATACAAATATTTCTCCTCGTTCTCACTGGTGATCGTTGCAAGATAACCTTTTAATCCTTCAAAGACAGACTTCTTCGCCTCTTTGTAGGCTGTTGCCCATGTCGATGTGTTGTCTCCGCTTGGGAACTCTACATATTTATAAAAATGTAATTTACCATCAATTGCCATAGCCGTTGATTTACCATCCGGCAGACTGCAGGAGTTGGCGACAACGGAAATCGTCTGCTTAACTGTCTGATCAGTCGTTCCCGTATAAAAAACAACCTGCCTCAAAAAGTTTTTGATCTGCTCATCTGTAATATCACTTCCGATCACAGTCATAGAGCTAAGCTCTTCGTCGCCGGACAAGCTAGACGTATACTCACCAGTTTTGGTCAAACCATTCATCCTATCAGACGTACTGCTCATGTTACCAAGATCGATCTTTTTCGGAAGTTTGAAGTATCCTCCATTGTCTACCGAGATACAAAAAATCTTCTGATCACTCTTAAAACTAACTGTTACATCAGAAAACGTATAGGCCTGACCATCTGCCGACCATGTCTCCTCACCAAGTTCAATCTTATCTTCCGCTGCTGCAGCAGCTACGAATTGAACATTGGACGGCATCATACTGACTACCATAACAAGTGCCAGTAACAATGCCATAACTTGCTTTGTTTTTTTCATTCCATTCCCCATCCTTTCTGTGAATCTGATCGTGAGTCCATATCTTTAGAAACCTCGTATTGTATTTCGGACACAGACACACCTTTCATTATATTACCAAGCAGATAATTCATTCAATTCTCAAAATCTTACAAATTTTTTTATGTAGTTTTTGCTTTATATAGTACATTTTTCTATAATGCTGCCTAAACCTAATATGCAGTCTCAATTACAAAAAAAAAACGGAAAGATTTTCCAACCAAAAAAAGACTGTACAATCCTGCCCACTAAACCATGGTAAACTTTTAATTCTTTCAGTTGACACACACATTCAAATGTTTTATACTACTCTTTGTTGCGCGGTTGTAAACCGTCATAATAATACATTTACATTGGAGGAAACAAATGAATCAGGAAACAAAAACAAACAAAACCGGTTTTACTACAAAGTCCATTACAATGATGGCATTATTTGCAGCTATTTTATGTATTTCTGCTTATATCAGCATCCCATTGCCGATCCCTGGTAGTCCTCATATTACATTGTTAAACTTTGTTATTATCGTCATCGCATTGCTGTTCCCACTCAGTCAATCTTTCATCACGATATTAGTGTGGATGGCTCTTGGCGCTATCGGCCTTCCGGTATTTATTGGCGGTGGTTCCGGCATTGGATATTTGACAAATATTTTCGGTGGATACACATTCTCTTTCTTAGTGATCGCCATTGTACTTCCACTGATCCGCGGCAAAAAATACAATCGAATCCTATACACAGTTGCTGCTATTGTCGGCGTTGTATTGATCGATATCATCGGAATGCTCTTTTGGAAGGTTAATGCCGGCCTTTCTTGGAAAGTTGCTTTCTTATCCGGATTTGTCGCATTCATTCCTTTAGATCTTGTCAAAGCAGTTATTGCTGCCCAGATCATTCCTGCTTTCCGCAAAGTGATGCAAAGCGCAGAATAAGGTTACAGTCCATTTTTTACACCAAAAAGGCACTGTTCAAACGTTATCCACGTTGGAACAGTGCCTTTTCTAATTACTCTCACTAAAACTCTAAAACATTAAATGCGATATCCATAAATATTTTTGCGAATATCTAACATTTCAGCATCGGTTGCTGTGATCATATCTGCACAACGCTTCAATCGCATTTCGATCTCTTTTCGGTAGTTCTCATCCATGTCATCTTTCTTATATCGAAGCTGATGATCTAAACTTGCCCAATAATCCATTGCGATCGTTCGTATCTGTACTTCCACACGCATCGGCCGCATCTTATCTGCAAAGAATACCGGAATCTCTACGATCAGATGCAAGCTGCGGTATCCATTTGGCTTTGGATGCTCAATGTAGTCCTTTTGGCTGATCAATGTGATATCCGTCTGTGACGTAAGCATCTCTGATATTGTGTAAATATCATCCACAAACGAACAGATAACACGCACACCGGCAACGTCATTGATATTCCCTTTGATGGAATCCACCGATACGGGAAGTCCTTTCTTACGTAATTTCTTAGCTAAACTTACCGGTTTTTTGATACGCGACTTAATGCTGTGGATCGGATTGCGCTGATAACGTGATTTAAGATCATCATTAAGCACTTCCAGCTTGGTCTGCACCTCGCGGATCGCACAGGAATACATCATCATCACCTGTGAAAAATGCTCCTCCTTCTCTATCATATCCCGATCCTCAGGATCAAGCAGTCTTTCTAAATAATGTTTTTCTGAACCATTCATTCGTGTTCCTCCATCCCCAATAAATTATCCTTCTTCGTGATGTGCCTCCGTCATAAATTTTTCAATAACTTTTTGTTTTTGATAATAACTTTGACAATACCATCATCATCGTTACTATCTGTAACATAGTCTGCCTGCTCTTTGATCCGATCGGAAGCGTTCCCCATTGCGACTCCCATACCGGCATAGCGTAACATCGGCAGATCATTGTTACTGTCTCCTACACACATAACACGTTCTTTGGTAATATCCATATATTTCACTAACTTATCAACCGCAACACCTTTATCTGTGTATTTTGGCAGAAGTTCTACATAGTATGGATCTGAGCGAAATACATTCAACACTGAACCAAACTTTCGCTGTAAAATGCGTTCTACTTCTTTCATCTTGTCCGGTTCTCCCGAAACAAAGATCTTGTTGATCGGAAAACTAAGCTCTTTTACGAACTGATCTGTCTCGCGGATCGTAACACAAGATGCAGCCGCATCTGCTGCAACATAGTCTGTCACGCCACCAGCTACGATAATCTCTTTGGCACTGTCACGGTAAGCCATGATAGCCACCTGCAATTTAGCAGCCTCCTCGTATACCGGAGCAATCAGATCTGCCGGCAATGTCTGATTGTAAATGCATTC